>Ga0081538_10000186_pt1 | contig 68308 bp, 64 predicted proteins | sample TabmetS5T2R1_FD_71022 | JGI IMG/M metagenome (GOLD analysis project Ga0081538, IMG submission 71022) | Tabebuia heterophylla rhizosphere microbial communities from the University of Puerto Rico - S5T2R1 | ecosystem: Host-associated > Plants > Roots > Rhizosphere ... | reverse complement strand
TCGACAGACCGAGACTTACTCGGTTAGACGCCTCCGAGGGTGCTGGCGTTGGAGGAGTCTTGACGGTTTGACTCATGGAAGGCTCCGATCGAATCTTGGTGCGGGACCGGCAGACCTATCTCGCCGGTCCCGCTACCGCGTGACTAGCGTGTGTTGTTCTGGGCGTACGGAAGGATCGTGTCGATGTTGCTCTGGTCGACGAAGGACGGGCCGGTCAACACGGCCTGTCCGCCACCGATGTCATTCCCATTCTTCAGGTAAAGGTAGAGAGATGTCACGGCCATGTAGCCCTGAACGTACGGCTGCTGGTCGATGGAGAACTGGATCTTGCCGTCTTTGATTGCCTGGGCGGCCTCCGGGTTCAGGTCAAATGTGACGAGCTTGGCGGAGCTGCCGGACTGCTCCATCGACTGGAGGGTGGCCATAGCGACGGGGGCGCCCAGAGTGACGATGGAGTCGATCGACTTGTCCTGGGACAGCTTGGCCTGCAGAGATGAGGTGACCGACGCGAGATCCCGGCCGTTGACCTGGATGTTTTCGGTATTGGCCTGACTCTTCTTAACGCCGGCACAACGAGCCTCGAGCGCCACCGAACCTTCTTCCTGGATGACACACAGGGTCTTCTTGCCGCCCTCCTCTGCAATCCGTTTACCTGCTGTCTCTCCGGCCAGCGACTCGTCGGAGCCGAAGTACATCAATGCGCCCATTTGCTGGTAGATGTCGATCCCGGTGTTGAAGCCAACTAGGGGAATATTCGCGGCCTGGGCGTTCTTCACCGAGCCAGCCAGCGCCTCGGAATACAGCGTTGTGGCAATGGCGTCCACTTTGGAGTCAATCGCGTTCTGAATCAGCGTGGCTTCCTCGGCCACATTCGGGTTGGCCGAGTACTTCAGTTCGGCACCCGTATCCTTCGCCGCCTGCTCGGCGCCAGCCCTGATCTTGTCCCAGAATGTGTCACCCGGGGCTTCATGGGTCACCATGGCGATGGTGTAGCCCGAATCGCCACCGCCACCGCCGCCCTGCTGGCTCTCTGGCTGTGGGGGAGCGCCGCCCTCACTACAGGCGGCCAGCGCTAGTACTACTGCCGCCGCTAGGGCGGACAGGGTGAGGCCCTTGCGAGATCGACTAAGGGTCCAGCCCTTTGGGGATCGAATCATCTCTGATTCCTTTCGTTGTGTTTCGGGCCAGGCCCGGACTCGAAATTGTGTGTGCGGAGCTCACGAGGTTGAAGGTAGGCAGTGAGGAAGGTTTGGCGCTAGGAGTGAGGCGAGATCGTCGCCTACACGTGATACCGGAGCCCGTGATGAGGGCAGGAAGGCTGTTACTGCTTCCGCGACAGCCGACGCAGGCGAATTGCTTGCTGCGTGATCGTACTGAGGATCGATGAGACTCGGGTTGAGACACACGATGCGCCATCCCATCTGCTCGAGCCGAGACTCGTAGCGGCGCGTCGGATGCGCTGCGCATTGTGCGGACCTCCAGTGTCGAAAGGTCGGCGCCTGTGCCGACGCGCCCCAGCGTCGCCTATCCACTGAAGCGTTGTCAAGACTTTGTTCTAACATTATTACTTGAGTCTGACTTGGAGTTACGATAGACCAGGCGACTCAGGCGTTCCGCTACGCGGTACATTGTTCTTCAATGCGGGACGCTAGACCTGCCGATCATTCCTTGTCAACAGATTGAAGAATGACGCTCCGAGCAACTACTTTGCGTATTTAGCCAGTCCTGAGGTGTCTCCACGGGCGATGTCGGAAAACATTGCCTTCGATTTGGAGGGGTCCCACACTACGGCCGATCCGACCGAGGTAGAGGCACCGGTGCTAGCCACCGGCACGGTCAGAGTTAGCCCGTTCCCGCCAGAAATCCGCTTCATGGCATACGCCAGCCAAAGTGCTTCAGGGAATGAGGTGTCCCGGCCCAGCTTGATCGCCTCGGCAGTCGCCATATTGAAGTTCCAGTATCGAACTGGATTAAGCACGGTCGCCGGCGAAGCAGCCTTGTCTGCAACGGCAGCCAGCATCTCACGCTGTCGCTCCACGCGACCAAAATCACCACGGGGATCGGCTTTGCGCATCCGTACGTAGCCGAGCGCCTCGGTACCACTGAGGGTTTGGCAGCCTTTCGGCAGATCGATGTGGCTGTCGCGGTCGCTGATCGCTTGCGGAAGACACATGCGGATACCGCCGACTGCTTCGATGATGTTGACGAAGCCGCCGAACCCGATCTCCATATAGCCGTCCATCCGCAGCCCGGTGTTCTGCTCGACCGTCTGCACCATCAGCTCCGGGCCGCCGAAGGCGTACGCGGCATTGATCCGGTTCTTGCCATGCCTGGGGATGTCAACATAGGAGTCACGCGGCACCGAGATCAGCGCCGGCTTCCCGCCCGGGGGGAGGTAGATGATCATGATCGTGTCCGTACGCTGGCCTGCGGCACTGCCAGTGCCTAGTCGCCTCTGCTCAGCTTTGCTGAGGCCGGATCGGGAATCGGAGCCAACGAGCAGGAATGTCTTGCCCGGTTGATCAGCCGGCCGCTGACCGGCTGGGGCGGCGTCGACGCGGGCTACCTGCGTCCAGGCGTAGGCGGGTACCGCGACAAGCCACAAGATGATCAACAGCAGCAAGATCAACAGCACCCGGAAGAATTTCCGGACTGGATGCCGCCGCTTCGGCAGTTGCGGTGCTGCCGTCCGTGGGCGGCTCCCCGGTCCACGGGGCGGTCCGGTCGGTGGCATACCTGGCCGAGGTGGGGCAGATCGGTATCCGCTTGGCCTGGGCGGGGAATATGGCGCGCCGCTTGGCGACGAGTCTGGTGCGGTCCCCGGCGGACTGGGCATTACCCGAGTGCGCTCGGGCTGGGCCTGCTGCCGATCGCGTCCGTACAGCCAGTCCAGGTCCTCGTCGCGGCTCGGAGACATATCGCAAAGGTACCTGGGGTGGTTATGACGGAGCCGTTAGCGGAGTGGCACCTTGTCGGCGTGCCTTCAGCATAGAAACCGCAGTCAGCACACATACTGACAGGGTTCTTCCCCGACTTCCTTCCCCGAGAGGCGCCCTGAGTTGCCCAAGCCTCAACTGCGAAGCGAACGCATCAAACGCCGTCGTGGTCTGACGTTGCTCGCCATGACGCTGCTCCTGCCCGGCTCTGCTCAGCTAGTCGCCGGCAACCGTCGAGTTGGTCGCCTGGCGATTCGCGTCTGGGCGGGCTTGGGGTTTCTCGCACTGGCGATCAGTCTGCTGGCGCTGATTAGGCCAAAGGCTGCGCTTTCCATGATCACCTTCGGTCCGACGCTGACGGCGATGCAGATTGCGCTGATCATCCTCGGGCTGGGCTGGGCGGCGCTCATGATCGACGCCTGGCGATTGGGGCACCCCCAGGAATTTGGGCGCTCCGGGCAACTGGTCTTCTCGGCGGTGGGTCTGGGATTAGCCTTCACGATCTTTGGAAGCTTCATCGCGGCGGCTTCGATGGCCGCGTCGCAGCGCGACTTGACGACCGCCGTATTTTCAGGTGGCGGGGATCAGACTGCCGACCGCGGCCGCTTCAACATTTTGCTGATGGGTGGTGACGCCGGACGCGATCGGGCAGGGCTGCGACCGGACAGTATGACGGTGGCAAGTGTTGACGCTGAGACGGGCCGCACGGTGTTGATCAGCTTGCCCCGCAATCTGCAGTCGGCGCCATTCCCCAGTTACTCGCCGCTGCGTGATCGTTTTCCGCAGGGCTTTCGATGCTCAGATGGATCCTGCATGTTGAACGCTGTCTACACCTACGCCTCGGAGCATCGCGACCTTTATCCAGGGGTGCAGAACCCGGGAGCCCAGGCCACCAAGGAAGCGGTTGAGGGCGCCACCGGACTCAAGATCAACTACTGGGCGTTGATCGACCTCAAGGGATTTGAGTCTCTGGTCGACTCGGTAGGCGGCATCACCATGGACGTCTATCGGCGAGTCCCCATTGGCGGTGGCAGTAGCAAGATCTACGGCTACGTCCAGGCTGGCAAGAACCGGCATCTGAACGGTTTCGAGGCATTGTGGTTCGCTCGCTCACGTTCGGATTCCTCCGACTACGACCGGATAGTGCGACAGAAGTGCGTAATGCGTGCGATGCTCAACCAGCTTGATCCAATCACCGTATTGATCAAGTTCAACAAGATCGCGGCGGCAAGCAAGGAAGTAGTTGCCACTGACATTCCGCCCTCGGAAATCGCGACCATGATGGATCTCGCGCTCAAGGCCAAGACCCTTCCCGTCTCCAGCGCGGCCATGGTGCCCCCATTGATCAATCCGAATTCACCCAACTACGACCTGATCCACAGCACAGTGCAGAAGACCATCGCTGATTCGGAGGCCACCGACGATCGCACTGCCGAGCCGACACCAGCGGCGATTCCAGATGCCACGCCTACGCCGAAACCAAAGGCCACACCCTCGCGGAGCGCCCAGACCGACGATCTGACGAAGGTCTGTGCGGCTTGATCGACACCGAGTTCTGAGCGGGTCGACACAGCCATCCTTTCTCCGCGCAAAGCCGCAAGTGCAGCCCCAAACCGGCCGTCGGGCACTCATTCGTGCCCTGGTGCGGAGGAACGCGAGGGCTGCCAAGATGTTCGCGTGACCTCACCTGTCGACCAAGTCCGCACTCGCTGGCCGGGCGTCTCGGTAGTCATGCCAGCGCTGAACGAGGAACGACACCTGGAAGCCGCGATTCGTCGGGTGCTCGACCAGGAGTATCCGGGTGAGCTCGAGGTGATCGTTGCGGTGGGGCCGAGCAGCGATCGAACTCGGGAGATTGCTGATGCGCTCGCAGCGGCAGACCCTCGGGTTCGCGTTGTGGACAACCCGGCGTCGCGTACGCCATCCGCGCTGAATCTCGGCGTTGGCGCCGCTCAGCACAAGATCATTGTCCGGGTCGATGGACATGGCGAATTGACCGACGGCTACATCAAACGGGCGGTCGAGCTGCTGGACGAGACTGGTGCCGCCAACGTCGGTGGCGTTATGGACGCGCAGGGCAAAACCCCCTTCGAGGAAGCCGTTGCCACCGCGTACACCACGCGATTGGGCCTGGGTGGCGGAGCCTTCCACATGGCCGATTCGCCGCCGGCCGAAGCAGAAACCGTGTTCCTTGGAGTGTTCCGTAAGGATGCACTGATCGCGGTCGGCGGCTTCGACGAGACCATGCACCGGGCGCAGGACTGGGAGCTGAATTACCGGCTGCGGAGGAGCGGCCACAAGATCTGGTTCTCCCCGGAGCTACGGGTGACCTATCGTCCACGATCGACGTTACGGGCCTTGATGCAGCAGATGTATCAGACCGGGCAATGGCGTCGGGAGCTGGTCAGGCGTCATCCCGAGACCGCAACCCTTCGCTATTTGGCTCCTCCAGTAGCGGTGCTGGGCGTGCTCGGCGGCTCGGTCGCGGGGTCTCTTGGCATGATCTTGAATTCTCGGCTGCTGCGTCTTGGGTTTCTCGCTCCGGCCGGCTATTTGATATTGATCATCGCTGGCTCGTTAGTCGCAGCGCGGCCGATGTCGGCAGCGGCTCGGCTGCGACTGCCGGTGGTATTGGCGGCGACTCATCTGGCGTGGGGAGCTGGCTTTTTGATCGGCCGAGCGAGAGCAGCATCCACTCTTCAGACTGGCCACGGCCCGCGAGATGTGGCACTCTAAAGCCCTGTTCCGCAATGCGGCACGCTGGTTTGAGATGAGGAGAGCTCGGGATGTCGTCGACGTCCATGGACGCGGAGACCCGGCGGGTCCTGGTGGGATCGGTGCTTCGGGCACTGCGGCTGCTGGATCTCTTCGAGCGTGGCCGGCCAGAGATGTCACTCGCGGAGCTTGTGCGCCGCAGCGGGTATTCCAAGTCCACGACCTACCGGCTGCTGGTAACTCTCGAGCATGCGGGCTGGCTGGAGCGGGGCTCTAACAGCACGTTCCGCCTCACCATCAAGCCTTTTCAGGTGGGCAGCATCCTGGTGGACAGCTTGGAATTGCGCCGCGAGGCTGGCCCGATCATGGCCCGGGTGGCGGCTGAGCTTGACCAGACGGTTTTCCTCGTCGTGGCTGATGGCACGCGTGCGGTGTGTCTGGAGCGAATCGACAGCGGACAGGGCGTGCGGTTAGCCGACTTGTATGTCGGTGGATCTCAGCCGCTGCATCTGGGAGCTGCCCCGCGTGCGTTGTTGGCGTTCGACGAGGACAGGCTGTTGCCGCCCTTGCTGGAGGAGGGATTGAGCAGGAGAACTGAGCACAGCCTCGTCGATCCCGCAGACCTGTTGAACGACCTAGCGGAGACGCGGCGGCGTGGTTACAGCATTTCCGACGAGGACGTTACTGCGGGGATTGGCGCCATCGGAGCGCCAATTCTCGGCCCCGACGGCGCTGCCGTTGCGGCCCTGAGCTTCGGCGGGCTGCGGCAGCACGTCCTGCCACCGAAACCAACGCAGGTGCTAGAACTGCTGCAGGCCTGCGAAGAGATTTCAACACGCCTCGGCTACTGGCAACAGGAAGACCACCTGGCGCGCGAGGAATGACCTAACCGGTAGCACCGGCTCCAGGGCTGACTGACTCAGCGAGCGGAAGCTCCAAATCCCGTGTTGTTTTCACAAAGATCATGGTGAATCAGCCCCGGTTAAGGCCCAGCTAAACCCACATTCTCTTCTGTTGACAGCAATGATCTCTTAGGTCTAGCGTGCCGCGTAGTAGAACGCTGTACCGCCTGGCGGGACGTTTGTGCCGTTTCGGTAGCTGCCACGAGGCCTCGGTACCGGAGCGTGCTGTATGGCGAGGAGGGTCGCCTACGCCGACTGCGCACAGCGCAAACGCGCCTCGGAGGGCGCTCGGGGGTAGCACCGCTGTGGGTCGCCAAGGGAGGTAACTATGGACATTCACACCCACAAGCCCGGCACCGTGACGCTGCCACCGCTTACGGCCGGTCCGCATCAGCGGCGGCTCGACCTCATCACGATCGTCGCAACACTCGGTGGCCTGCTCTTCGGCTACGACACCGGCGTGATCAACGGCGCCCTGGAGCCGATGAAGGAGGATCTCGGGCTGACCGCGACGGGCGAGGGCCTGGTCACGAGCACTCTGCTCCTCGGGGCCGCAATCGGAGCCGCCGCCTGCGGCAAGCTCAACGACAGTTTGGGCCGGAAGAAGACGCTGACCATCCTGGCCGTGCTGTTCTTCGTCGGCACCATCGGGGGCGTGCTGGCACCCAACCTCGCGATCATGATCCCGTCCCGGATCATCCTGGGCTTCGCGGTGGGCGGCGCATCGGTCACGGTGCCGGTTTACCTTGCCGAGCTGGCCCCCACAGAACGCCGGGGCAGCCTCGCCGGTCGAGGCGAGCTGGCGATCGTCGTCGGCCAGCTGCTCGCATTCGCGATCAACGCCATCATCGGCAACGTCTGGGGTGAGCACCCCGGAGTTTGGCGCTACATGCTCGCGGTCGCCGCAATCCCCGCGGTCGCCCTGTACGTCGGGATGCTGCAGATGCCGGAGTCTCCGCGCTGGCTGATCTCGAAGAACCGCCACGATGAGGCTCTTGAGGTCTTGATGCAGGTCCGGTCTGAGGAACGGGCCCGCGCCGAGATGGAGGAAGTCGAGTTCCTGCACGAGGAAGAGGAGCAGGCAAAGATGGGGGGCTGGAATGATCTCAAGCTCCCATGGGTCCGCCGCCTCTTCATTGCCGGTATCGGTGTGGCCATCGCGCAGCAGTGCACCGGCATCAACTCGATCATGTATTACGGGACCCAGGTGCTTACTGTTGCCGGCTTCTCGGCCAGCGCGGCGCTCATCGCCAACGTCGCCAACGGCGTGCTGGCCGTCATCGGATCGACCATCTGCCTGTTCTGGCTGATGGACCGGGTGCCGCGGCGCAAGCTGATCATCGGCGGCTTCATTGCCACCACGACGGCCCACGCGCTCATCGTGATCTCCTCGTTCCTGCTGCCGGAGGGCACCACCAAGGCATTCGTGATCCTTCTGTTCATGGTGCTCTTTGTCTTCTGCATGCAGCTGGCTCTGAACATCCCAGTGTGGGTCATCATCTCGGAGATTTTCCCGCTGGATATCCGCGGCCTGGGGATGGGCGTGAGCGTGCTGTGCCTATGGGTGACCAACGCGATCATTGCGTTCCTCTTCCCGATCCTGGTCGACACCATCCAGATCCAGGGTGCCTTCTTGGTCTTTGTCGTCCTCGGACTGATCGCCATCGCATTCTTGACCAAGTTCCTTCCTGAGACGAAAGGTCGTTCCCTGGAGGAGCTGGAGGAGGCGTTCGCGGCCGGCAATTACCGCTGATCACTGCCGGTTGCTTCTGCTGACCGCGGGGCAGGCAGGAACGTCAATGACGGGTGTGTCGTTCGACAGCCACCCTGGCGAACGACACACCCGCAGGAATTCGGAACCGGATAGATCGCGCCCCCGGTTTGGCTGGTCAGATCAATAGGGTCTTAACAAAGTCAGGATGGAAAATGCCGCTGGTCCGTATTGATGTCCACGAGGGTCGGACACCGCAGGAGCTTCGCAAGCTGGCCGACACCATCCAAGACGTCATGCTCGACGTCTTCGCGGCTCCGCCGGGCGATCGATACCAGATCATCACCGAACACCCAAAGGGGCACATCATTGCCGAGGACACCGGCCTCGGTTTTGAGCGTACGGACGGCATCGTGATCATCCAGATCTTCCAGCAGGGGAGATCGAATGAGCAGAAGGCAGCCGCGTACGCCGAACTGGCCAAGCAGTTAGAAGCGCAATGCGGCGTGCGGCCGGAGGATTTGATCATTTCGGTGATGTCGAACAGGCATGCCGATTGGTCGTTCGGCCTGGGCCAAGCCCAATTCGTGGACGGCACCTTGCACTCGCCGATTTAGGCATTCGTGTCCATTTGTCTGTACAAAGAATTGACACCACGGACGGAGGCAAAATACGGTGCTTCGAAAGCCACTAGGCGGCACGATCTTGATCTCAAAGGAGAGCCATGAGTAGCGATCCTCACGACCGTCCGGATGCACAGATTGAGCCGCTGGAGGTGCTGACCTTTGGTCGTAGCGGCGTCGACATCTATCCATTGCAGGTTGGCGTTGGACTTGAGGACGTACAGACTTTCGGAAAGTACTTGGGTGGCACGACGGCCAACGTGGCCGTGGCCGCAGCCCGCCTCGGCCGGAAAGCGGCGATCATTACCGGTGTTGGTGACGATCCGTTTGGGCGGTGGGTACGCAGGGCACTTCGTGAGTTGAATGTCGATGATCGACATGTGGTGACGAACACCGAGTACGCCACACCCGTCACGTTCTGTGAGATCTTTCCACCGGACAACTTCCCGTTGTGGTTTTACCGGAAACCGACGGCGCCGGACATGCAGATCAGACCATCGGATATCGACTTCGATGCAGTACGGGCTACCCGACTGATGTGGTTGTCGGTGACCGGGCTCAGCGAGGAGCCAAGCCGCGAGTCACACTTCGCTGTCCTGGAGGCGCGGGCGCGCAAGCAGTTCACGGTACTTGATCTTGACTACCGTCCAATGTTTTGGGAGACACCGGCCCACGCCACCGAGCAAGTGCAACGGGCTCTGCCACGGGTCACGGTTGCGGTCGGCAACCGCGAAGAGTGCGAGGTCGCAGTCGGTGAAACTGAGCCGGAAAGGGCGGCCGATGCACTCCTCGCCGCTGGCGTCGAGCTGGCGATCGTCAAGCAAGGTCCAAAGGGTGTGCTGGCCAAGACCAGAAGGGAACGGGTCGAGTCGCCGCCCATTCTGATCAGGCCGTTGAATGGCCTCGGCGCCGGCGACTCCTTCGGTGGATCGTTGTGTCACGGACTGCTTGCCGACTGGCCGCTCGAAAAGATTCTGCAACGCGCCAACGCGGCTGGTGCGATCGTGGCCTCTCGGCTGGAGTGCTCGACCGCAATGCCAACCGAAGCTGAGATTGACACCCTGCTCGCCGGCGGTGACCCCAATGAACATCTGGCTGACTCACTCGCCGTGCACTTCGAGACTGTGAGTTCCCGATGAGCACCACAACTGACGCGGCGTCGGAAACCCAGTTTGCTGCCTCGATCAGTGAGCTCAACGAGATCCGCAGCCGTGAACCGGGGCGCATCAAGCGCCTGCTCGCCGCCCGACGCAAGCGGGAAATCTTCGGCCCAGACGGCAACCTCATGATCATTGCCTGCGATCATCCGGCACGTGGTGCGCTGGGTGCGGCGGGTAAGGCAACCGCCATGGCTAGTCGCACGGACTTGCTCGACCGGCTCGTGACAGCGCTGACGCGACCCGGTGTGGATGGTCTGCTCGCCACCGCAGACATCGCCGAGGATCTGCTAATGCTGGGCGTCTTGGAGGAGAAGCTGGTGTTTTCCTCCATGAACCGTGGTGGGCTGCAGGGTTCGGTTTTCGAGATGGATGATCGCAATACCGGCTATGACGTAGCCGGAACCATCGAGGCGGGCTTCGAGGGCGCCAAGATGCTGTTGCGAATCGATCTTGAGGACCCCGGCACGGTGGCAACGCTGGAGCGGTGTGGCCAGGCAGTGAGCGAGCTCAATCGGGCAGAGCTGATTGCGATGGTGGAGCCGTTCATGTCTAGTCGCTTCGGCGGCAAGATCGTCAACGATCTCTCGCCGGACGCGGTGATCAAGTCGGTGCACATCGCGCAGGGCCTAGGCACTTCCACCGCGTACACCTGGATGAAACTGCCTGTGGTCCATGAGATGGAGCGGGTGATGGATGCGACCACGTTGCCGACGCTGCTGCTTGGCGGCGACCCGGACAGTGCTCCCGACGAGACCTACGCCGCGTGGCAGGCGGCGCTGGCGCTGCCATCCGTGCGCGGGCTCGTCGTCGGTCGCACCATGCTCTATCCGGCTGACGATGATGTCGCGAAGGCGGTTGACACCGCGGTTTCGCTCTTCCGGTAACGATCATGGAGTCGCGCTACCTGTTGCGGTATGGCGTTGCCGGGCCTGATGCGTACGAAGTGGACGTGACTCCAGAGTCTGCCGGCTGGGGTTATTCGTCCCTCAAGATCGTCTCCCTTGAGCCGGCCGGGAACCACCGTTTCCAGACCGGTTCTGACGAAGTGATCGTGCTGCCACTCAACGGGTCTGTCGACGTCGAGGTCGACGACGTTCGCTGCGACCTGGATGGCCGGCCATCCGTCTTCGACGGTCCAACCGATCTCGTCTACGTCGGCCCGGGGAATGCGGTGACTTTGCGATCAGCAGCTGGTGGCCGGTTCGCGCTTTGCGGCGCGCGTACTGAGACGGCGCTGCCTGTGCGCTACGTCGCGGCCTCAAACGTGCCGGTCGAGCTTCGTGGCGCCGGTCAGTCGAGCCGCATGGTGCGCAACTTCGGCACTCCGGGATCACTGGATGCGACCAAGATCATCGCCTGTGAGGTGATCACCCCGGCGGGCAACTGGTCGTCGTATCCGGCGCATAAGCATGATGAGACGACCGAGACCGAGTCGGAGCTGGAAGAGATCTACTACTTCGAGATTGCCTCCGGACCAAGGGGCCAACCCGGTTTCGGGTTCATGCGGACTTCTTCCTCGCCTGGTCGTGAGATCGAAGTGCTCGAGGAGGTTCATGATCGCGACACGGTGCTGGTGCCGTACGGCTGGCATGGCCCCTGCGTCGCGGCGCCAGGCTTCGATATGTATTACTTGAACGTAATGGCAGGGCCGGGTACGGAGCGAGTCTGGAGGATCTCTGATCATCCGGACCAGGCTTGGGTACGCGATACCTGGGAAACGCAATCCGTCGACCCGAGACTCCTTTCACAGACTGTTCAGGAGGCTTGAGTATGGGAGAAACCGTCAAGCTGACCGTGGCGCAAGCGCTCGTGAAGTTCCTAGGCGCCCAGTATTCCGAAGCCGATGGCGAGGCGCAGAAGCTCTTCGCCGGCTGCTTTGGGATTTTCGGACACGGCAATGTAGCCGGTATCGGTCAGGCACTGCTCCAAGCCGAGCTCGAAGAGCCCGACACGCTGCCGTACATCTTGGGTCGCAATGAACAGGCCCTCGTGCACGTCGCCGTGGCCTATGCCCGGATGAAGGACCGACTGCAGACCTACGCGGTCTCCACAAGCGTCGGTCCCGGCGCGACCAACATGCTGACCGGTGCGGCGCTCGCGACCATCAACCGACTCCCGGTCTTGCTGCTGCCCGCGGACACCTTCGCCGACCGGAGCGCCTCGCCGCTGCTCCAGGAATTGGAGTTGCCAGGCTCTGGCGATGTCACGGTCAACGATGCCTTTCGTCCGGTGTCGAGGTACTTCGACCGCATTTGGCGACCGGAGCAGCTGCCGGGGGCACTGCTCGCTGCCATGCGTGTCTTGACAGACCCCGCCGAAACTGGCGCGGTGACGCTGTGCTTCCCACAAGATGTGCAGGCCGAGGCGTACGACTGGCCAGTCGCCCTCTTCCGGAAGCGGGTCTGGCACGTACCGCGCCCGGTTCCGGAACAGTCTGCCCTCGAGGCTGCGGCGGAGATCATCAGGTCGGCCCAGCGACCGCTGATTGTGGCAGGTGGTGGAGTCATGTACTCCCGTGCCCAAGAGGCGCTCGCAGCTTTTTGCGAGGCGACCGCGATTCCCGTCGGCCAAAGCCAAGCAGGCAAGGGAACCCTGGTGTACGACCATCCGCAATGCCTTGGGGCCATCGGCTCCACCGGCACCACAGCGGCCAACTCAGTCGCCCGCGAGGCAGATGTCGTTATTGGCATAGGAACCCGCTATTCCGATTTCACAACCGCGAGCCGGACTGCCTTCCAGAATCCCGACGTTCGGTTTGTCAACATCAATGTCGCTGGGATAGACGCGATCAAGCATTCCGGGCTGGTGGTACAGGCGGACGCCCGTGAGAGCCTTGCGGCCTTGCTGCCGCTACTGCAGGGCTACCGGGTCAACGACGACTATGTCAGGCAGTACACGGAGTTGGACGCCGCCTGGGACGAAACGGTCCAGAAGGTCTATCTACCTGCGACGCCCAATGCCGGCGCCGACGGCCTGCTCACCCAGAACGAAGTGATCGGCATGGTGAACGAGCTGTCTGATGCCCGCGATGTTGTGGTCTGTGCGGCCGGCTCGATGCCTGGTGATCTCCATAAGTTGTGGCGCACCCGCGATCCCAAGGGCTACCACGTGGAGTACGGGTATTCCTGTATGGGTTACGAGGTGGCCGGCGGGCTCGGGATACGACTTGCCTGTCCAGATCGCGATGTCTTCGTCATGGTCGGCGACGGCTCGTACCTGATGATGGCTACTGAGCTGGTTACCGCGGTCCAAGAAGACATCAAGATCATTACGGTCTTGGTGCAGAACCACGGCTATGCGTCGATTGGCTCACTCTCAGAGTCGTTGGGCTCGCAGCGCTTTGGTACCAAATACCGCTATCGGAACCCCGACACTGGTCGGTTGGACGGTGACAAGCTCCCCGTTGATCTTGCGGCCAACGCCGCGAGCCTTGGCGTTGAGGTGATCAAGACGACGACAGCCGGTGAGTTCGCCGAAGCTGTCAAGGCAGCCAAGGCTACCGATCACAGCATCGTGATCTACGTGGAGACCGATCCACTGATCGGCGCCCCGGACTCGGAGTCGTGGTGGGACGTCCCGGTGAGCGAAGTTTCCAACCTCGAATCAACGCAGCAGGCGCGCAAGACCTACGACGAGCACAAAGCCACTCAGAAGCTGTTCTTGTAAAGGAGGGTATGTGTCATCCACGATCACGATTGGTACCGCACCGGACTCTTGGGGAGTCTGGTTTCCTAGCGACCCTGAGCAAGTGCCTCCCGAGGTGTTTCTGCGCGAAGTGGCCGAGGCCGGCTACGAGTGGATCGAGTTGGGTCCCTATGGCTATCTGCCTTCGGATGCGGCGAAGCTGTCCGAGCAGCTCGACGAATATGGCATGGGAGTGTTGGCAGGCACGGTGTTTGAGCATCTGCATCGGCCTGACTCGTGGGACGACGTATGGGTCCAAGTAACCAACGTCGCCGCGCTGACCCAAGCTGTCGGCGGCAAGCACATTGTGGTGATTCCTGAGGTGTGGCGGCATCACAAGACAGGCGAGCCGGTTGAGAACCGGGAGCTGACCACGGACCAGTGGAAACAGAAGACAGGGGGCCTGGACGAGCTTGGTCGGAGAATTCTTGAGGAGTACGGACTCCACGTACAGTTCCACTCCCATGCAGACAGCCATATCGGCTACCAACCGGACATCGAGCGGCTGCTGGAGTCAACCAATCCCGAGTGGGTGAATCTGTGCTTCGACACTGGTCACATTGCCTACTACGGCGGTGACTGTCTAGAACTCATTCACAAGTATCCAGATCGCATCGGCTATCTGCACCTCAAGCAGATAAATCCTCAGGTCGTCGCTCAGGTGCTGGACAAGGATCTGTCGTTCCCGGAGGCCGTGCGCATGGGAGCCATGATCGAGCCACCCTTGGGTGTTCCGGAGATGCCGCCACTGCTGGAGGCAGTAGCGGCCTTGGATCGTGACATCGAGGGCATCATCGAACACGACCTCTACCCGTGTCCGCCAGATCTGCCGCTGCCGATCGCGAAGCGGACCAAGGCATATCTCAGCTCCTGCAGCGGGGCCAACATCGAGTTTGGGAGGCAGTGATGAGCGATGAATTGAGAGTTGCCGTTCTCGGCGTCGGCATGATGGGTGCATTTCATGTCGACACGCTGAGCAAGCGTGTCCGGGGAGCCCAGGTCAGCGTGGTCAACGACTTCCTGGCTGACAAGGCTGCCGAGGTCGCCGGAGCGATCGGAGCGCGCGCTGAGAACGATCCCATTGCCGCGATCAACGATCCAGACGTAGATGCGGTGCTCATCGCCAGCCCTGGCGATGCTCACGCCGAACAGCTGAATGCCTGCTTGGATCGTGGCATTCCGGTGCTGTGTGAGAAGCCGCTGACCACTGATATTGGCTCCGCTTACGCCATCGTGCAAAAGGAACGGGCACTTGGCAGACAGCTCATTCAAGTCGGCTTTATGCGGCGCTTCGATCCGGAGTACGAGGCACTGCGGAAGCTGATCGGCGAGAACGGACTCGGCAGACCGCTCATGGTGCATTGTGCGCATCGCAATGCCGAGGTTGGTGATCATTTCAACTCCGAATTCATGATCAGGGACTCCGTCGTTCACGAGGTCGACTCGGTCCGGTTCTTGCTTGATGAGGAAATCACCAGTATCGAGGTGATCAAGGGTGCTGCCAGCAGCAGTGCACCGCACGGTACTCACGACCCGATGTTGGTGATCTTTGAGACCGAGTCCGGCGCGATCGTCACGGATGAGATCTTCGTCCGGACTGGTGTGGCGTACGAGGTTCGCACCGAGGTTGTGGGCGAGAAGGGCAGTGCTTTCATCGGCCTGGACCAGAACTTGCAGCTCAAGTCCACCGATGGCCGGTGGGGCGGCAAGATCACACCCAGCTTCCTGGAGCGCTTTGGGCGGGCGTACGAAATCGAGTTGCAACGGTGGGTTGAGGCGGCCCGGGCCGGGACCATCGACGGCCCAAGTGCCTGGGATGGCTATGCAGCCGTTGCTGTGTGTGAGGCCGGCGTGCAGGCGCTGCGGAGTGGCGTGAAGTTCCATGTCCACCTGGCGGGCGGCAAATCCATGGCCGCCATCGAGCCCGAGGAGCCGCAGGCAGGAATACAGGCGCCAGACCTGGAGGGGGCGTGGCCGTGAAACTTGCCCTAGATCCGCAGATGTTTTATTCGAGCAGCTCGATTTACGAGCTGCCCGACATCGTGGCCAGTCTTGGCTATGACTGGATGGAGCTGTCGCCGAAGGCCGATTTTGTCCCATTCTTCAAATACCCGCGAATCGACGACGCCGGAGTCAAAAGACTGAAGAAGCTGGCTAGCGACGCGGGGGTCGGCATTGCGTCAGTGCTGCCGGTGCTGCGCTGGTCCGGACCGGACGAAGATCAGCGACAGGCCGCCGTACGCGCCTGGAAGCGACTCATTCAAATCACTGTCGATCTTGAGGTCGATGTGATCAACTCCGAGTTCAACGGCAGGCCGGAGGCTCCGGAGACCGCTGAAGCCCACTTCTTGAAGTCCATGGACGAGCTGCTGCCGATCTTCGAGCGGGAGGGACTACAGCTGATCCTTGAGCCGCACCCCGACGACTTCATCGAAGACGGCCTGGAAGCGGTGAATATGATCCGCGGCTTGAACAAAGACTGGATCGGCTTCCTGTACTGCACTCCACATGCGTTCCATCAAGGCCACGATCCGGGGACGATCATCGAGGCGGCGGGCGAGAAAGTCCGTTACGTACACCTGGCTGACGCCTGGAATCACTTGACCTCGAATGGACTGCGCTACATCTCCAACCCGCCTGGTAATCCGGCTCGGGTGCATCAGCACATGGAGATGGGGATGGGCGAGGTCGACTACGACGCTGTCTTCGCTGCCCTCGCGAATGTCGGGTTTGACGGGGTGATCAGTAGCTGCGTCTTCGGGTGGGAGGAAGATGCGCGCGGCGTATCCGAACGCCAACGGGACAAGGCACTCGCGCTGATCGAGAAGCACTTCGGCGCTGACACCGTCGGGAATGTGCGGTCGAGCAAGATCACGAATCGATCATGATTATCAAGCAGTACTTCAGGAACATCGTCAGATAGGAACAGCTATGGCAACGACGCTTTACCACTGGAAGGCCGGCGAGATCTTCGAGGGCAACAGCGGACGCTTCTCCGATGTCACCAATCCGGCGACCGGCGAGGTCACCGCGCAACTCGCACTTGCTTCAGAAGATGATGTCAATGAAGTTGTCGCCGCAGCTAAAGCCGCCTTTCCGAAGTGGCGAGACATGTCCCTGACCAGGCGTACTCAAGTGCTGTTCCGTTTTCGCGAGCTGTTGAATGCGGAGAAGAAGGAGCTGGCCGCGATCATCACCTCCGAGCACGGCAAGGTGCTCTCCGATGCGCTTGGCGAGGTCACACGCGGCCAAGAGGTCGTTGAGTTCGCTTGCGGCCTACCCCATTTGATCAAGGGTGGATTCACCGAGAACGCCTCGACTAAGGTCGATGTGCACTCCACGCGCCAGCCGCTAGGGGTAGTCGGCATCATCTCGCCGTTCAACTTCCCGGCGATGGTACCCATGTGGTTCTATCCGATCGCGATCGCTGCAGGGAACACCGTGGTGCTGAAGCCGAGCGAGAAGGTGCCGACTGCTGCTCTGTGGATGGCCGAGTTGTGGAAGGAAGCCGGGCTTCCCGATGGTGTCTTCAACGTTCTGAATGGCGACAAGGTGGCTGTTGATGGGCTGCTAACCCACCCCGATGTGGAGTCAATCTCCTTTGTGGGATCTACCCCGATCGCCAAGTACATCTACGAGACCGGGACATCCCACGGCAAGCGGGTACAAGCTCTGGGCGGTGCCAAGAATCACGCGCTCGTACTGCCGGACGCCGATCTTGATCTTGCCGCTGACCAGGCCATCAACGCCGGCTTCGGTTCGGCGGGCGAGCGGTGCATGGCTATATCTGCGTTGCTGGCGGTCGGCGACATTGGCGACGAACTGGTAGCCAAGATCAAGGAACGCGCCCTGAGCCTGCGGACCGGTGATGGCACCAGAGGCTGTGACATGGGCCCGATAGTCACCGCACAGGCACAGCAGCGAATATCTGGTTACATCGACGCTGGCGAAGCGGCCGGTGCAACTTTGGTGGTGGACGGGCGCAATCCGGAGGTCGACGCCGATGGCAACGGATTCTTCGTCGGGCCGACGCTCTTCGATCATGTAACGACCGACATGAGTATCTACCAAGATGAGATCTTCGGGCCAGTGCTCTCGGTAGTTCGGGTCAATAGCTACGAAGAAGGCGTGAAGCTGATCAACGACAACCCGTACGGCAACGGCACGGCGATCTTTACCAACGACGGTGGCGCCGCTCGACAGTTCCAGAACGAGGTCAAGGTCGGCATGATCGGCATCAACGTGCCGGTTCCGGTGCCCATGGCGTACTACTCTTTCGGCGGCTGGAAGAACTCGTTGTTCGGCGATACTCATGCCCACGGCGTCGAGGGCTTCCACTTCTTCACGCGCGGCAAGGTGATCACCACACGCTGGCTGGATCCGAGCCACGGCGGACTGAATCTGGGGTTCCCTCAGAACGTCTAAGGATCAATCTGTCCCTACTTGATGATCGTGCGCGTTTGACCCTTCTAGACACGGGTCAAACGCGCACGATCTTGATCAAGTGATGACGCGTTCGCTGCGAGCGATCCGGGCCAACTGGTCAGCATTCCCACCGACGACGATGACTGCCGATCCACCAGTGCAGAGAGCGCTCACTATGCCGTCACTGCAGGTAGCCCATGGCTCGCCAACTCGAACTATGCACCGTGCCGGCGGACCCTCGACCTTGATCACATCCGCCTGAGTCAAGGTTCGCTCGGCGTCCACCCAGGCGGTGGCATCAGGCTCAGGTGGCGGCCCAAAGAATCGATCAGCGTGGCGGCGTACCTCGATCGCATAGTCATGGACTCCCGGTGGCAGCGGCTCAGCGAACCCGAAGCCGAGAGGGTGAAGCGCACAGGCATAGATCTCCGGTGTGTCATAGCCCTGCCACTGCCGACCCGTAACCACTGCTGCTGGCGTTGCTGGGTTAGTGAGGTCCACGGCGAGCCCGACCTGCCAGCAAGCGACCTGCCACGCTGCCGTAAGCCAGTGTCCCGGAGCCTCGAGAGCAAGCGGCATGCTGATCACATCACCTTGATCAACAGCAAGCTCCTCAACAAGCAAGTTTGAGGTCTTATCCACCCAGTTGCTGAAGCTGATCGCGGAAAGTTCGGTCCGTTCGCCGGAGTCGAGATCGTAGTAGGTGAGTAGTGGAGAAGACCCGTCGATCCTGACGCGCTGCCGCAGTCGCTCAGCAAGGAGTGCGCCCATGTCGTCAGCGTAAGGTCAAGGATCGGCTCGGTTCCGACCGTTGCGGCGCTTGGCCATCCACTCCTCTCGTAAGTGGTCAAATGCGACAACGCTGAACCGATTCAGAGCAGTCGTCTTTGGCCACTTTCGGCGGAGGGCCAGTGCACGCGCTGGCGCACCAACGGGCGTCGTTATCCTTGCACCAACGGGCGTCGTTACCCTTTCCGCATGCGTTACGTGCTGATCATGGCCGGTGGATCGGGGAAGCGGCTCTGGCCGTTGTCTCGGCAAGACATGCCCAAACAGCTCCTGCGGGTGCTGGGTGGTAAGAGTTTGCTGCGAATCGCGTTCGAACGATTGGACGGCATCGTTCCGCCGGATCAGGTGCTGGTCTGCACAGGCGCGGATTACGCCGGCACCGTTGCCGCAGAGCTGCCGGAACTGAAGCCGGCCAACATCCTTGGCGAGCCGGAAGGCCGTGATTCGCTGAACGCAGTGGCCTGGCCGGCGGCCGTTCTCGCGGCTCGCGATCCCGACGCAGTTATGGCAGTCGTGACCGCCGACCACATCATGCATCCGATTGCCGCCTTCCAGCAGGCGGTGGTCGAAGGCTTCGAGGTGGCTGAGAGCACCGAGGACTTCCTGGTGACCTTCGGAGTTGTGCCAACGTCTCCGCATACCGGCTATGGATACCTGCGGCGAGGCCAGACGATCCCGGGACATCCAGACGTCTATTCGGTGATCGAGTTCAAGGAAAAGCCAGATCGCGCCACCGCGGTGGAGTATCTGGCATCTGGGGAGTACTGGTGGAACTCAGGCATGTTCGTCTGGCGTGCTCGCACATTCCTTGATCAGCTCGAACTGCTGCAACCTAAGACCCATGCTGCGGTCATGGAGTTGGCCGCAGCGCCGCACCGCCTGGCGGAGATCTATCCCGAGCTGCTCAAGATCAGCGTCGACTACGCGATCATGGAGCCAGTATCACGGGGCGAGGGGAGTGCCCGAGTTGCGGCAGTCCGGTTACCCATTACCTGGCACGACGTTGGCGGCTTCGCTGCTCTCGGCGAGCAGTTACCCCGCGATGAACATGGCAACGCCACCCATGGTGTGTCGGTGCTAGTGGACGCGCGGGACAACTTAGTGATCAACAATGCCGAGGACGGTCGGGTTGTTGCGGTCGTCGGACTCACTGACACAGTGATCGTCCAGACGCCACAGATCACTCTGGTATGCCCAGTCGCTGAGGCAGAAAGAATCAAGGAGCTGGTTGCTGAGGTCACCGCCCAGCTCGGCCGGGACTACGCATAACGCATTTGTAGCGGCGCCGTCCTGAGCCTGTCGAAGGGCTGAGCGCGCGCAGAGTGGCGATTTACGCGGCGCTGGGCTCTGGGGAGTTGGCGGCTGGATACTTGGCCATGAAATCCTTGATCGCCGCGCCGCTGACCTCAGTGCACGCCTGCCGTACGCCTCTCTGCGTTATGGGGTTGCTCGGGTCGTTCGGGTCCGCTGTCCAACGCGTGATCACGACATTCTTGCCGTCGGGGAATCCGGCGCCGTCGGTGGCAGACCATGGCGCCGCGATGAACTTGTCCGCCGGATCGTAGTCGTCGCTGCTAAATGTCTTGGAGATGCGCTGTAGGTCCTTGATCTGATCGCTTGGGGCGTCCGCGCGATACCAGACAACCGTGTAGCCATGCTCCAGGTTGTGTACCAGGGTCTCTACCGCGGGCCGATCGGCTTCGGCATAGAAATGCTTGGTGAAGGGGGCCGGACTCTCATAGTGACTTCCTGAATCGGGCGGAGTCTGGCTGTAGCTCACCTTGGTGCCCTCTGCAACGTGATCTTGGTTGCCGGTGGCTTCATGCTCGACAACTGGATCGCAGCCAGCAGCGGCGATGTTGGTGCCGAGATCCTCGATGGACGCGTTGCGGGCCCGGTAGTCATCAACGAAGAGATAGACCGGATAAGCCAACAGTGCTATCGCTAGCACCAGACAGACCACCAGCAACTTGATCGTCCGGGTGCGTTGCTCCTTCTTCCGCGCGGCCTCCAAAGACGCCAGCCTGTCGCGGCGGCTCGGCGGCGGGGAGGCGGATTTCGTGGAGCGCGTACGGTTGGGCGCGGTCTTTTCCTCGCTCTTGGCTTTCGCCACCTGGGTTACTCCTGCCGATCCGTCTCAAGGAGTGGCGAGTCTATCTCGAACTGCTGAGTGCCGCCTGTGACCAAGTCAACAGACAGGATGGCTCGAAGCAGATCCGAAGCTTCCGGAACGAGGTTCGTCCCGGCAAGCAGTCGAGCAGTTCGTTCGGTGGAATCGAGGGCCACCAGCTCCTCGTAGCGATGTTGTTGGCCAGTTGCTGCCAGCGCGGCGGCCAGAACCGCCTCCTGGCTGCCGAAGCTGAACATGTCCTTGGCGTCCTCTCGCAACAGCTCGCGTGCGGAGGAGTCAGTGCCGCCAACTAGATGGTCTAGGCCACGTATCACGGCCACTGGTCGTTCACGCAGCTTGCCCTTCACCAGATCGGCGGCAGCCGCCAGCTCGTCGGCGACAGCCATGGCGGTGATCTGCAGCTCGTTTCCGTACGGATCCCTGGTACCTGCGTAGTTGTCGAGGGCTCGAAGCCCGCAAACGCCGATGGCGTGGTCGGTCTGGCCGACTCGCCACGGCCGTCCGGCGGTATCGGAGACGACTACTCCCAGCCGGAGCCCAGTCGCGATCACTAACCGTTCATGCAGTTCCGCCGCCGCTGCGTCCGGGTCGCGCGGCAGTAGCAAGATCGACTCGGTCGAGACGTTCGAGGTGTCAATCCCGGCCGCGGCGATGGTCAGCCCGCCGTGAGTACGCACAATGCGAGTCTCTCCACGCCGGGCCACAGTGTGCCTGGTCTCGGAGGTGATCAGCTCAACACGGTGTGATGCCGGGGCGATGCGGCCTTCCGCCTTGCTGATGATCTTGGATGTGACTACGACAACGTCACCGTCCCGAAGCGGACCCATGGGATCTGCTTCGATCGCTGCCAGGATAACGGCTCCAAGATCAGTTCCCGGCAGCACCTGGGCAATCCCAACAGGTGCGAAGATCGTGACCACTGAAGCGCCCCCTTCGACAGGCGCTGTCCTGAGCTTGTCGAAGGGCGCGGTCCTGAGCTTGTCGAAGGGCTCAGGGCGCATCTCGGCTGACAGCGGCTTGTCAGCGTCGGCAGAGCTGCTCATGATGTCGCTGACTTGACCGCATACCTGATGAAAGCCGCAGTGCTCTCCGGGTCGCGCATGATCAGATCGGTGACGACTGCCCGTAAGCCACCTTCCACGAGGCGCTCAGCTGACGCAGCGTCGGCGGTATCCATAGCCCAAGCGTCCAACACCCCGCCCCGGGACCGAGGCCCGTAGTGCAGTCCAACTGCCGCCGCGTCAACCTCGACGCCGATAGCTGGGAGTAAGCGGTGCGCCATGCCGAGTACTGGGGAGCCGCCTAGGATGCCCGCGAATCCGATAATCGGGGCCCTGGCCTGCCGTAGAGCATCACTCAGCCCAGGCACAGCAAGGACCGGACCGATCGATACCACTGGGTTGCTGGGTGCTACCAAGATCAAGTCCGCCTGCTCGATCGCATCCGCGACACCAGGCGCCGGCGCAGCGTCTTCGATGCCGACCAACGTTATGGCGAGCGCATCCGGATGTGCATGCAGCCGGACCCAGTACTCCTGGAAGTGCACCGCTCGCAGCTCATCGGGTTTTTCAGGGTCCGCGATGGTGACGTGGGTCTCGACCCGATCGTCAGTCATTGGGAGCAAGCTCAGCTGGTCTTGGTTGGCCAACCAGCGGCGGCAAAGGGCCGTCGTCACCTCTGAGAGCCGATAGCCAGCATTCAGCATCTGCGTCCGTGCCAGGTGGGTACCGATATCGCGATCACCCAATGAGAACCAGGTTGGCTCGGCGCCGTAGGCCTTTAGCTCCTCTATGACCTGCCAGCTTTCCTCCTTTCGGCCCCAGCCGCGTACCTGATCGCCACCCCCGCCAAGGGTGTACATGATCGTGTCCAGATCCGGACAGATCCGTAGGCCATGCAGGGTGATGTCGTCAGCGGTATTGCCGATCACGGTGAGGTCTGCGGCCGGATAGGCGTGGCGTACCCCAAGTGCGAACTTCGAGCCACCAACACCACCAGCCAAGATCACGATTTGCACCGCACTAGTGTCCATCAGCGGATGGCTTGGTACATGCACTGCGAGCGTCGGTCACATGACCAGTGCCAAAAAACCTGCGGCAATGAGCAGTTTGCACAGCACGCCTCGCGGCATGTTCGGTGTCGATACGCTAAAAGGATGCAAAGTCTCCTGCGGTTACGCGAGCCGGCGGCCTGGGTCGCTTTGGGGGCCTTGGTGCTCAATCTCCTACTTACGATTGTTGCGCTGGCAACCTTCGACGGCTCGCTGGCAAGTGTCGGTTGGGTTCTGAGTGCCCGAGTGGCCAATCCCGTACCCCTAGTCGTGCTAGCCGTCCTGGTTAGCTTCTGCGTACTGCGTGAGCGCACTCCTCATGCCCGCCAGCTCACACTGGCGAGCTTGGTCGTCGGTGTGATCTCCGTGCTGTTCGGTCTGGTGCTGACGCTGCTGGGGTTTGGCGCTACCGCGCCAGTTCTCGCGGTGTTCGCGACGATCGTGCCGCAGGTGATCTCGGTGCTCGCAGTGGGATTGCTGATCAAACTGCTGCAGCTACAGGCGGTGCCGCGGCGGCTGCCTCCAGGAATCGGGCTGATACCGCACGAGCCAGAATCGTTGCCCGCAAGTCCGGTGCCAGACCAACGCCTGCAACCGACGTGGCAGCCGGACGCCGCTGCTGGTGCTGCCTGGCGTACCGCAGGTGATGCTGCGGCCGGAGCCCCGGCATCAGGCTGGGGTACTGATACCTCTTCGGCCAGTTGGCAGCCCATACCCACTCAACCCAACGGGCCCAGGCCGCCGACTCGCCCCAAGGATCAGCCGCCAGCCGTCGAATGGTGGGACCGCCCGCAGGCATAGTTCACTCTCCGAGCAGTCCAATATCAGGAAACCACTTGACTTTCGGGTATTGACAGGCATGTAATTTCACCAATGTCATTTGCAGTCTTCTGCTGATCCGGCGGAACGGCACGTGTTCATGGACTCGTGTCCTTGCTGTATGGGGGCATAGCAGCGGGTGGCAGCTTCACAACATGCGGGGGCTCGAGGAGGCACAACTACATGTACGAGCTGAGGGGCATCAACGAGGGGGGTGCACTGAGCTGGCAGGAGCGCGCACTGTGCGCACAAACCGACCCGGAGGCATTCTTTCCAGAGAAGGGCGGTTCGACGCGCGAGGCCAAGAAAGTCTGCTTGGCGTGCGAAGTGCGCGGCGAGTGCCTCGAGTATGCGCTAGCCAATGATGAACGCTTCGGCATTTGGGGCGGTCTCAGTGAACGGGAGCGCCGAAAGCTCAAGAAGCGAGCTGTGTAGTCGAGACACACTGCCGAGGACTCAGCCGACTCGCGTAAAGTAAGGGGCCGCCCAACCGGGCAGCCCCTTTGCGCGTTGCGGGGGCCCGATTGGTAATCGGGGGTTGCACAGGATCTGATGGATAGCCACATCACCCTGGTCGAGGATTCTGGTTTCGATGAGAATCCCTGGGCCTGGGCAGATTACGTCGACGAAGAGACCCATCGGGTAGATGTCAGTGCGGCGCACGTAACAGCTGTCCTTGTCACCCTCGATGCAGCGCGTTGGCTGCCTAGCACTCTTGATGCACTCGCCAAGCTCGATACCCGACCTACTCGCCTCATCGCGATCGATAACGCGAGCAACGACGCAACCAGAACGCTCCTGGACAGCGCATACCACGATGGCGTACTGGACGCGGTTTATGAGGGAAGCCGGGAATTCGGATTCGGTGATGCGGTAAAGGCTGCCTTGGAGTTTGATGCGGCGAATCTCCATGATGATGCTGACACACTCGGCTTCCGGGCCGTATCAGCGCAAGATTCAGACTGGCTGTGGCTGCTGCATGACGATGCCGCCCCTGCACCGGATGCGCTGTATCAACTCTTAGCTCACGTCACTACCGACCAGAGCATCGATCTCACCGGGCCAAAGCTGTTGCTTCCTAGACGCAGGCACGGGGGTCAGCCAATCAGCGAGGTCGGCGTCACTATCTCCGGCACCGGCCGTCGCGAGCTCGATATCGATCCGGATGAGATAGACCAAGGGCAACGCGACCACCCTGAGGAACGCCTCGGCGTTTCCACGTGCGGCATGTTGGTGAGGACTGCGGTCTGGGAGCAGCTCAATGGTCTCGACCCAGCCTTGCCGGTCTTCCGAGACGGCGTCGAATTTGGTTGGCGGGCTCACCTCAACGGCTTCAGTGTCGTAACCACCCCAAAGGCCCAGGTCACTCACCGCCAGGTGGGCCGGGCCGGGCTGCGACCCCATGGGCTCACGGGGCGTAGGCCCGGCAAGGTTGATCGGCTGCTCGGCATGCTCGTGGTAGCCGGGCACGCCGAGCGAAAGATGCTGCCGCTCGTCTGGATCCGCTTGGTCTGGAGCTGCCTGGTACGGGCGGTGGGTTACTTGATCGGTAAGGTGCCCGGGCGGGCGCTCGACGAAATGCTGGCTCTCGGTTCGTTCATTGGTCATCCGCGTCGACTAGCCGGCCTGCGCAAGCGGACGGCGGCTATCGATGCGGTGCCTGGGACGCGCGAGGTGGTCGAGTCCCTAAGACCACCGTGGTGGAATGGCATACGGGTGGGGATCGACGCCCTGACCAGCGCTACTTCGGAGCGCTTCCGATCCTTGGCCGGGGACAGCGATGTCGCCACACTCGACGAGCTAACCGGCGATGACTTCAGCTCGGCGACTGATGAGCGGCCCAGGAATGTCTGGCTCAACCCAGTCGCGCTGGCGATGGCCGCTGCGGTCCTGGCAAGTCTCATTGCTGCCCGCAGCTTGTTTGGGCGCGGCTCGCTGGTTGGGCCGGCCTTGCTTCCTGCGCAAGACAGCCTCCTCACCTTGTGGCGAACCGTAGTCGATGCGATCCCGGGTGCACCGGCGCAGATAACACCACCCTGGGTGGCGCTCACCGCACTCGGGTCGACTGCTCTGTTCGGCCAGCCGGAATGGTTCAGCACGCTACTAATCTGTGGAGCGGTGCCGTTGTCCTTGTTGGCGGCGTATCCGCTGGTCCGACGGGTGATCAACGACCGCCGAATGCGGCTTTGGGTCTGTGCTACCTACGCGCTGCTGCCAGCATTGCTTGGTGGTACGAATCAGGGCCGGCTCACGCTCAGTGTGGTAGCTATCGGTCTCCCGCTGCTGGTACTGGCGGCGAGGGGCTTGGTGCTGCGCCGTACCCGAAGCCCCGAGGCCTGGCGTGGCGGCTGGGGTGCCGGAGTAGTGCTGGTGGCACTCCTAGCCTTCGAGCCGTCCATAATCATTTTGGCCTTGCTGGTTGGGATTGTTGGGGTCGTGGCGCTGCGCCGCACGCCGCGCAAGATCGGGCGTATCGGTATCGCTCTCGGGGTGCCACTGGTCGTACTGCTGCCGTGGTGGCCGAGCCTGATATCGGCGCCTGGGCGGCTGTTTGTCGGCCCGGATTCGGCGCTGGACGGGACAGGTCCGGCGCCACAGGCGTGGCAATTACTGCTCGGTCGGGAGATGGGACCTGGCCTGCCTCCGCTGTGGGTAGGCGCCGTCATCTTCGGTGTGATCTGGGCTGTCGCCCTCCTCGGACTTGCCCGACGCCCGGCCCGACGCGCTGTGCTTGCAGCCTGGGCGACGGCACTGCTGGCTTTCGCCATGGCTGTCGTCTTGTCCAAATTGGTGGTTGCGGTGCCGCCGGCAGGTACCGAGGTGCGGCCCTGGGTTGGCAGCTATCTGCTGTTGGGATTCGCTGCGCTCATTATCGGCGGCGGTCTGGGACTTGATGGGGTCTCCACCGATATGAAGGAGCGCAGCTTCAGCTGGCTGCAACCAGCCTCAGTGCTAGCCGGCATCGCTGTCTGTCTGGTGAGCCTGGCTGGCGCAGTCTGGTGGGTGCTGGCCGGTGCCCATGGCCCGATTGACCGCGCCCGGCTGGACGCGATTCCGCCCTACGTCATGAACGCCATGAAGTCAGACACACGTCCGCGGCTGCTGGCAATCGATCTATCTGCTGGCTCTGCCCGTTATGCAGTGCTGGCCGAGGACTACCTCCGGTTGGGCGATGCCGATCGCGGTTTCACCTTCGGCGGCTCGGTGGCTGCGCGCCAGCAGGTCGATGATCTGGTGGTACGGCTGGTGGCGGGAACCGCCGATGCAGATATCAATCCGCAGCTGACCAACCTTGGCATTGGCTATCTCTGGGTAACCGGTGCTGACCAGGACATTAAGGCCAGGATCGACAACACGCCGGGTCTAGGTAGCGCCAGTGGGAACGAGCACGGCATCGTTTGGAAGCTGGAACCCCCGGTGGCGCGTACGATCCTCATCGATCCTGTCGAGCAAGGGGAGCTGCAACGCGTTGCCATTGGCCGGTCACCTGCGGCGGTGCCCGCCGGGGAGGGCCAGCGACAGCTTCAGATCGGTGAGTCTGCTGACATACGGTGGCGAGCCGACCTCGACGGTCAACCTTTGACCCCAATGCCGGGCGAGTGGCAGCAAGTCTTCGCGGTGCCGGCCCAGGCGGGAACCGTCAATTACGTGCTGCCGTCGGTCATGCCCTGGCTGCTTCCGGCTCAAGGGCTTGCGCTCCTGGTGGCAGCAGTACTTGCTGCACCGGCCATCCGGAGGCCGGAGGTGCGTGATCCAGCCAAGACAGCTAGGCGCGCCGCGACACTCTCGGAGGTGGCCTGATGTCTCCTCTTCGTCTGAGTGACCCATCACTGCGTGCCCGCCGCGCCGTGGTGCTCAGTGCGGCTCTGCTGGGTGTCTTGTTACTACTGGGTGCCGGCACCCTGTTCCGCCCGGAGGCGTCTGCCTGGGACGCGAACCGGGTACCGCTGGTCGGCCGGACAACGACAATTTGCACGACAATCCCTACGCCCAAAGATGAGCCAGCCGGGAGGACCGAGGTTTCGGCCGTGGCCCTCCGGGATCTGCCTGATCGAGCAGGCTTGTTGACCGGATCGACACTCGATGCTAAGCCCTCTGAGCTCAAGATCACTCAACAGGGCAAGGGTCACCAGCTGTCAACAGTGACCTCATCGATTGTGGTCGCGGGTGAGGGAGCAATGGCAACGAGCAGCAGCGCGGTGATCGTGGGCGGCGCCGCAGAGGGTCAAGAGGCTGGTCTCAAGGCGGCACCATGCCTGGCACCGGGGACCTTGCACTGGTTCTCCGGGCTTGGTGCCACCGACGAAGATCGTACGGATCTGATCTTGACCAATCCCGATGATGCTCAAGCCCAGGTTGATCTCCGGTACTACGGCCGAAATGGTCGGGTCGCGGTGCCGGGCCGGTCAGGGTATGTGATCCCGGCACATGATTGGGTCAAGGTTTCGCTGCCCGACGGGGTGGCCGGCGATGGGCCACTTAGTGTTGCAGTGCAGGCGAGTCAGGGTCGAGTGACCGCCGTTGCCAAGCGGACCCGGACTGATCGGCTTCAATCCGCTGGAGTTGATTGGCAAATCCCCTCCGCTGCGCCGAGTCCTGTGGTGGTGATTCCGGGAACACCAGCCGGTGACGGGGATCGCCAGCTAGTGATAACCAACCCAGGCACTTCCCGCGCCACGGTGGGTGTACAGGTGCTCAGCTTCCAGGGACCTTATGAGCCAAGCGGAGCTGAGTCGCTCGAGGTGCAGCCGGAGAGCACCGCCACGGTAAACCTTAGAGAGGGCCTGGCCGGTGTAGCCGGAAGCATCAAGCTCATCAGCAATGTGCCGGTGACCGGGGCGGTCATCTCGACCAGCCGACGCAGCGGAGCTGCGGCGGATCTAGCAGTTCAGTCCGCTGCCGTTCCGTTGATCGGGACGGGTGTCAGCGCGCTGGCCGCGACCAATATCGCCGATAGCGAGCTGATCGTCAGCAACGCCGGAGACGCTGATGTGCAGATTAGCTTCGAGGTAGTCAGCTACGAAGGCGTCAGCCTGCGAACTGCGGATATGGTCCTCGGACCCAACAGCACGGGAACCAGGCGGCTGAAATCGCCTGCGCCCTCCTACGTTCTGCTCAAGGTGCCAGACGGCTCCTCGATGGTGGGAGGCATTGTGCTGACCCAGCCGGAACAAAAAGTGGCCGGACTGGCGACGATTCCGCTGGGCTCAGCTGATCTTGCCAGCCGTGCCCCCGCGAGCCGACCGGACTACACGGTGGCCCGCTAGCATCTGCCAACCCAGGTATCGTCTATTCGCCCAAGTGGCGATTTCACGTAGGTTTCGGTCGGTCTGCACTGGTTCCAACCTATGCAGAGCAACCGCTGCAGAGATTGTCGGATCAAGAGGTTGCTGGCCCTTGATGGAGATGCGGGTACGCCGCGCTCGTTCTCCGGGAGGCAGCGCGATCTTTCAGCGCGATCCTTCAGTCGTCTTCCGCGCCCGCGCCGTCGGGATCGATCTCCTCAACACTGCGGCCGGTTAGTGCTGCCAGTTGTTCGACAATCGTGCGATACACGAGGATGCGCAGGCCGCGACGGGTTACCGCACGATGCTCCAATGGCCGGCGATAAATGACGACTTGGCCAGGCTGATCCGCGGTCCCCTCAAGTGCTGCGGCCAGCGGCACTTGATCACCAGACCAAGCCATGTCGAAATGGGGTACGTCTTCGATGCCGAAGGTGATACCTACCAGCGCGTCTGGACACTGCAGTGCCACCCGGTCCACGGCATCGTGTACCGCCTCAGTAAAGAAGTCTGCCTTGTTGACCGGATGCGGCGGCTGAGCGCGACGTGTCGTCAGGGAGTTGGGAAGTGCTAAAGGTCCGCGCAGCCCGCGGCCGTGACGGTCACGACGGTGACTGGACACGTGAGCACTGTAGCCGTGTTTGATTGCTTCGCTCGCGCCCGGTTGCTCCGCTCGCGAGCAATCAGACACGGCGGCGGTTACCACGCTCCAACCCGCGCGCGGAGTACCGTCTGAGAGGTGAGGTCGCGCCGCTGTTCTCGAGCAGGATGCCCGAATCCGGCTACCTCCACGCTGACCTACGCCTATCGGGATTCCACTGCGGTTCTCGGCCCGCTGGCAAATCAGGTAGAACCGCACTGCTATGACCTCTGTCAGTCGCATGCGCAGACGCTGTCGGCACCACGAGGCTGGGAAGTGATCAGGCTCGCGGTCGAGGAGGAGCCGAGACCGAGCGCTGATGATCTGCTTGCGCTTGCCGATGCCGTCCGGGATGCAGGGCTGTCATATGACTCCCCGGCGGGAATGCCAATGGAGGCTCCGCCGCAGCGCAATGGACTCATCGAGTTGGCTCGTCGTGGGCATCTGACAGTTCTCGCCGACCCTGGAGCCAGCTGAGTCTTCATGCGCCCTGAGCCCTTCGACAAGCCCGGGACCTTCGACAAACTCAGGACCGCGCCTGCCGAAGGGCGCCTACCTGCGGTATTCGACAGGCTAGCCCGCGTACCGGTCTAGGATTCTCACGCCATGATTAAGCGGGGAATCTTCAAAGCCAATGACATCCGCGGGATCACCGAGGGCCCTGACCCAGAGTGGGATGCCGCAGGGGCGTACGCAATTGGGGCTGCCGCGGTTGATGTTCTCGATCTTCAGACCGCGGCAGCGCTAGTGGCTGGACGCGACATGCGGATTAGCGGCCCGCGCATGGTTGGTGCCTTTATCGACGGTGTGTTGAGTCGCGGGGTCGATGTCATCGACATCGGACTGTCGAGCACCGATCAGTTGTGGTTCGCCTCGGGCTGGCTTGATCTTCCAGGCGCGATGTTCACCGCGAGTCACAACCCTGCGGAATACAACGGAATCAAGTTTTGCCTGGCAGGCGCGAAGCCGATCACCTCGGTCAACCTCATGGAGATTGCCGATCGCGCGGCCGGACCAGAGCCCAAGCCGGAGGCCACACCAGGAAAGCGCACCGAGCGAGACGTACTTCCGGCGTACGCAGCACATCTGCACTCCCTGGTTGACATGAAGGGCATTCGGCGGCTGCGGGTCGTTGCAGACGCCGGCAACGGAATGGCTGGTTATACCCTGCCGGCCGTTCTCGGCGGCGATGATCTTGAGCTGATCGGCCTCTTCACTGAGCTGGACGGCAGCTTCCCCAATCATCCGCCAAACCCGCTGGAGCCGGAAAACCTTCTCGATGCGCAGTCCGCTGTCCGCGATCGGTCAGCTGATCTTGCACTGGTCTTTGACGGCGACGCCGATCGCTGCTTCATCATCGACGAGCGCGGCAAGGTAATCACCCCATCGGCGGTGACGGCCATGATCGCTACTCAAGAGCTAGCCCGCGAGCCGGGTGCCACCATCGTTTGCAACAAGATCACTTCACGGGTGGTCCCCGAAGTAGTCCAAGCCGCAGGCGGCAAGATCGTCATCACCAAAGTGGGGCATACGTTTGTCAAAGCAGCTATGGCCGAACACAATGCGATCTTCGGTGGCGAGCACTCGGCGCACTATTACTTCCGCGACTTCTGGGGAGCTGACACCGGCATGCTCGCTGCACTGCACGTGCTGGCCGCCGTCGGTCATTCCGACCAGCCGCTCTCACAACTGGTGGAGCGCTTCGAGCGGTATGCCGCCTCAGGTGAGATCAACAGCCGCGTCGACGATCAGCAGATGATCATGGATCGGGTTGCGGCCGCTTTCGCCGGCCGCGGGGAGCAAGATCGACTCGACGGACTGACCATCTCGGGTCTGGACTGGTGGATAAACGTACGACCGAGCAATACCGAGCCACTGCTCAGACTCAATGTGGAAGCCTCCAGCCCGGAAACCATGGAGGCACTGCGTGACGAGACGCTAGGTTTGATCCGCGGCTAGGCGCGGTCTGGAGGAGGGGAGAGCATGGCAGTCGAACTCGCACCGGAGCTTTTGGAGATTCTGGCCTGTCCCAACTGTCATGGAGCACTCGCTGTTGATCATGATCGTGATGAGCTGGTGTGTCTGGCGGCCGACTGTGGCCTGGCCTACCCGGTACGAGAGCAGATTCCAGTGCTGCTGATCGAGGAAGCGCGCCGTCCCAACTCGCGCGGGAACGGCCCAGGCAGTTCACCTGGCCGGTGATGTCGATCTTCAACGACGCCTGGCTGGAAGACGAGAAGGCGCTAGCAGGTGCCGATGCGATTTTGCGCCGACTCGCCGAAGCCGGTGCCCGGGTACGCCGTGAGACGGCCGATTCCGCGGAGCCAATAAATCAGTTGCTAGGGTTGCCGCGCCCTCGCGCCGTAATCGCTGCCGGGACCGAGGCGCGCTTCATCCGCGCAATGCTGGAACCGGTATGCCCTGTGCCTTTTGTGGCTTGGCCAACCCATGGCCTCCCTGGCTGGGTCGGTGCTCTCGATCTAGTAGTGGTAATGGCGAGCGAGCGTGCACCAGCGGGGGTCATCGCGACGGTTCATGAGGCGGTACGCCGCGGCAGCCAGCTCTTGATCGCTTGCCCGCGACCATCGATGATCGCTGAGCACGCCGCGTCCCGATCTACCATCATGCTGCCGGCAGCGACGGCCGATCCGCTCGCTGCGGCGATTGTGGTGCTGGATGGGTTGCACAAGATGCAGCTAGGACCAGAGGTTCGTCCAGAGCTGGTGGCTGATGCCATGGACAGAGTGGCTGAGGATTGTTCGCCTTTCGCTGACGTTGCCGAGAACCCAGCTAAGGATCTGGCAATGGGTCTGGCCGACGCCCAGCCGCTGGTGTGGGGTGGTTCGGTACTTGCCGCGCGCGCCAGTCGCCGCATTGCCGAGGCGCTCCGAGCCGCCAGCGGCCGGGCCGCGCTGGCAGCTGACGCCGATGCGCTGCTACCAATCTTGGAATCCACCGCCCCCCGCGACCCTTTTGCCGACCCGTTCGAGGACCTGATTTCGGTTGATCGACGGCCGACTCTGGTGCTTCTTGACGATGGGAACACCGAAAGCCTGATCCGGACTGATCATCAGCGTCTGGTGGCTTCTGCTGAACGGAAGGACGTACGCGTTTGCACGATCGCACACTGGTCAGGTTCCGACGTCGAACGATATGCCACCTTGCTGCAGACCGGGATGTTCGCCGCGGTCTACCTGGCCGTCGGCCTCGGCCGCAGCCTGGAGCGCTGACGTGCCCAGTTTCTCAGGCACCTATTTCTGGGGCAGGATTTCCCTGTGAGTGCTGAGGGCGGAACGAAAGCGGTTATTGCCGCCTTGCTGGCCAATTGCTTCATTGCGTTGACCAAGTTTGGCGCTTGGATACTGACCGGAGCATCCTCAATCTTGGCCGAGGCGATCCACTCCGTAGCCGATGCCGGCAATCAGGTGCTGCTGCTAGTCGGGGGCCAACGCGCCCAACGTGGGGCTACCGAGGCGCACCCATTCGGCTACGGCCGGGAACGCTACCTCTTCGCCTTCATCGTCTCAGTCGTGCTGTTCAGCGTTGGCGGGTTGTTCGCGCTGTACGAGGCGTACCACAAGTGGCACGAGATTCAGGAAGGCCACCCCAACGAGCTGCTGGAGAGCCGGTGGTGGTGGGTGCCAGTAGTCATCCTGGTAGCCGCGATCATCGCCGAGAGCCTGTCATTCCGGACTGCGATCAGGGAGTCGAACAAAGTACGTGGCCGGCAAAGCTGGAGCAAGTACATCCGGTCTGCCAAGGCCCCGGAGCTCCCGGTCATCTTGCTGGAGGACTTCGCCGCGCTGCTGGGTCTGGTCTTCGCGCTGTTTGGTGTCGGGATGACCCTGCTTACCCACAACGGCATCTTCGATGTCATCGGTACGGTCATGATCGGTCTGCTGCTCGTGGCGGTGGCAGCCGCGTTGGCGATCGAGACCAAGAGCCTGCTGCTTGGCGAGGCCGCAAGTCCAGAAGCCGTGACTCGGATCGAGGATGCGCTAGCCGCCACGCCAGGCGTTGAGCGGGTCATTCATATGAAGACGTTGCACCTCGGTCCAGAAGAGGTGCTGGTCGCTGCCAAAATCGCGGTAGGACCCCAGTCGAGCGCCACAGACGTGACTGAGACGATCAATCGGGCGGAGCTCAGCATTCGCAACGCTGAACCGATGGTGACCGCGCTCTATCTCGAGCCCGACATCTACGACCCGAACCACGTTCCAGCGCCCCGGCCTGAACGACCTGCCGCTCCCAGTCACTGATCTCGGCAAGCCCGAGATCGGCCCTGAGCCGGTCTGGCGAGAATGCTTCCGTTGGCCGTCCGAAGACGGCTGAGAAGGGTCGAATCCGGCTCCAGGACACTCGTTGGCCGTCTCAGGACGTCTCGCGATGGCACGACCGGGCCGCGAGCCGTTGGCGGATCCGTGTGATGGATAACGCACTCTCGCCCGACAGCAGATTCTCCGGATGGGGACGGCCTCCCCTAGGCTTCCAGTCATGGATTTTCGCGTTGCCGACCTGACCCTGGCCGAGTTCGGCCGCAAAGAGATCAGTCTTGCTGAGCATGAAATGCCGGGACTTATGGCTATGCGCGCTCAGTACGGTGACTCCAAGCCCTTGGCAGGTGCCAAGATTGCTGGATCGCTGCACATGACGGTGCAGACCGCCGTGCTGATCGAGACCTTGGTTGCGCTAGGCGCCGAGATCAGGTGGGCCAGCTGCAACATTTTCTCCACTCAGGATCATGCCGCCGCCGCCGTAGTGGTCGGGCCGAACGGTACGCCGGATGACCCTAAGGGCGTACCAGTCTTCGCCTGGAAGGGCGAAACATTGCAGGAGTACTGGTGGTGTACAAGCCAGATTTTCGACTGGCCGGACGGCGAATTCGCGAACATGATCCTCGACGACGGCGGCGATGCCACGATGCTGGTCCACAAGGGAGCCGAGGCGGAAAAGGCTGGCGAGGTGCCGCAGGCCGGCGATGACGACTCGATCGAGTGGGGAATCTTCCTCGAGCTGGTGCGCGAAACGCTGGCCGAGGGACGGTCCTGGATCGAGGTCGCGAATGGCATCAAAGGCGTTACCGAGGAGACCACCACCGGTGTCCACCGGCTGTACGAGATGATGCGGGCCGGCACGTTGATGTTTCCAGCTATCAACGTCAATGACTCGGTCACCAAATCGAAGTTCGACAACAAATATGGCGTTCGGCATTCGCTCATTGACGGCCTGAACCGCGCTACAGACGTATTGATCGGCGGGAAGGTCGCGGTTGTCTGTGGTTACGGCGACGTCGGCAAGGGCTGTGCCGAATCGCTACGTGGCCAGGGCGCGCGGGTGATCATCACCGAGATCGACCCCATCTGTGCGCTGCAGGCAGCGATGGACGGTTTCCAAGTAGCCACACTCGAGGACCTACTCGACGTCGCCGACATCTATGTCACCGCAACCGGCTGCCGTGACGTGATCACCGCTGACCATATGCGGCGGATGAAGCACCAGGCGATTGTGTGCAACATCGGTCACTTCGACAATGAAATCGACATGGCTGGCTTGGCCGCATTGCCATCCTCGACCAAGATCAACATCAAGCCGCAGGTGGATGAGTGGCAGTTCGCAGAGGAGAGTGTCGAACCGCGTCTCGGCGGAGCCGAGCCCGGGACGACTCGCAGCATCATCGTGCTCAGCGAAGGACGGCTGATGAATCTCGGCAATGCGACCGGACACCCTAGCTTTGTCATGAGCAACTCGTTCACTAATCAGGTGCTTGCTCAAATCGAGCTGTTCACCAAGTCGGAGATGTATCCACTTGGGGTCTACACCCTGCCTAAGCACCTGGATGAGGCCGTCGCCAGATTGCACCTCGACGCGCTTGGTGTGCACTTGACCGAGCTGACGCCGAAGCAGGCCGCCTATTTAGGCGTTGACATCGGCGGGCCGTATAAGTCTGATCACTATCGGTACTAGATGAAGATCGCGCTCGAGCACCGTACGACCTATCGGTTCGATCGGCCGATTGTGATCGGGCCGCACGTCATCCGGTTACGTCCAGCGCCACACTCGCGGACCCCGATTGAGGGCTACGCACTCACCATTTCCCCGGCTGACCATTTCATCAACTGGCAGCAGGATCCCTTCGGGAACTACTTAGCCCGAGCCGTCTTCCCGAGCAAAGCCAAGGAGCTCGAGATCACTGTCGGTCTGGTTGCGGATATGCGGGTTATCAATCCCTTCGACTTCTTTATTGAGGATTACGCCGCGTCCTACCCGTTTAGCTATCCGACGGAGCTAGCTGCGGACCTCAAGCCCTATCTCGATATTCCCACCTCGGCAGCTGGGCCGGTTTTCAGCGAATGGGTAGCCCGGAGCGCGCCGCAGTCCGACGGGCAACCGACCGTCCAGTTTCTGGGCGCCCTGAACTCCGCGGTTCACAGCGATGTTGCCTATTCGGTCCGGATGGAACACGGTGTCCATGCTCCCGACGAGACCCTCACCCGGAGAATCGGCTCCTGCCGGGATTCAGCCTGGCTGTTGGTGACCGCCTTACGGCACTGCGGGTTGGCGGCTCGATTCGTCTCCGGTTACCTGGTTCAGCTGGTCCCGGACCAGCCGAGCCTGGATGGTCCGAGCGGCCCAACGGAGGACTTCACCGACCTGCACGCCTGGGCCGAGGTCTACATCCCGGGTGCAGGCTGGATCGGGCTTGATCCCACCTCGGCACTGTTCGCCGCTGAGGGCCACATTCCGCTGGCCGCAACACCGCACCCGGCGTCAGCGGCTGCCATCACGGGGTCGACGGAGCCAGCTGAAACGATCATGGAATTCTCCAACCGGGTGTGGCGTGCCCAGCAGGAGCCGCGCACCACCCTGCCCTACACAGCGGCCCAGATCGACGGCATTCAGCGGCTGGGCGAGGCGGTGGACAACCGGCTGCAGGCAGCAGGTCTTGAGCTGACCATGGGTGGCGAGCCGACGTTCGTCTCGGCCGACGACATGACGTCTGCGGAGTGGACGGTTGCTGCCGATGGGCCGGAGAAACGACAGCTGGCCAATCGGCTGGCGGCCGCGTTGGCAGACCGTTACGCCAAAGGTGGTCTGGTACAACGCAGCGAGGGCAAGTGGTATCCCGGTGAGCCGCTGCCGCGCTGGCAAATCGGCCTCAGCTGGCGGACTGATGGGGGACAGCTGTGGAGTGATCCGGCTCGATTGGCCGATCCCTTTGATCGCACAAGATCAGATCCGGAGGCGGCCGCTTCGGCCGAGCGGCTGGCTAGAGCCATCACCGCCGCCCTCGGTCTTCCGGATGATCAACTGCAACCGGCATTCGAAGATCCGCTGGCCCGGCTCCTTCGGGAGGTCAGCCAACCTAGCGGTCCGCAGCCGGCTCTTGATCCGCAGCGGCCGGACTTGCAGCTGGTCAGTGACTTGGACCAGGCCGCGACTGACCCGGCTGCTTGGGTACTGCCCCTGATTCCATCCTGGTTTGGCGAGGGCTGGGCCAGCCCTGCCTGGAGAACCCGCCGCGGCCGCCTGGTTCTGGTTCCCGGCGACTCTGCAGCCGGATCGCGACTGCCGCTCGACGCTCTCTCCTGGACAGATCCTGACTACCCGGGCGAAGAGTCTTACCTCAGAGCCGGGCCGTCACTCACGGAGAAGGATGATCATTTACGCGCCGTGGTGGTCGATCCGAAAGAGGCTCCAGCGCGTACGGCCTTGGTGGTGCAGGCACGAGACGGCTTCGTACATGTGTTCCTACCCCCCTTAGAGCGACTGGAAAAGTTCATCGAGCTCGTGCGGCTGATCGATCGGGCGACAACCCAAGCCGGCATCGCCGTGATTCTGGAAGGTTATGGACCGCCTCCGGATCCGAGGATCAAGACGTTGTTGATCACCCCCGATCCCGGAGTGATCGAGGTAAACGTCCATCCGACAGCCAGCTGGTCAGAACTCAACGAACTTACCCACACGCTGTACGGAATCGCCCGCGAGCTGCGGTTGGCCACCGAGACTTTCGCATTGGATGGACGGCACAGCGGTACCGGCGGCGGCAATCACCTAACGCTCGGTGGCCCCGAACCTCGTCGTTCGCCATTGCTCCAGCGGCCGGACTTGCTGGTCAGCATGCTGACCTACTGGCAGCACCATCCGTCGCTGTCTTACCTGTTCTCCGGACGCTTCGTCGGTCCCACAAGTCAGGCGCCGCGAGTCGACGAGGGGCGGCCAGAAACCCTGTACGAGCTGGAGATCGCGTTCGCCGAAATCGAGGCGTTGGCTGACACTGAACACCGACCGTGGGCAGTCGATCGGGCGCTGCGGCACTTGCTGGCCGATATCACCGGCAACACCCACCGCGCCGAGTTCTGTATCGACAAGCTCTACAGCCCTGATTCGATGCGCGGCAGGCTCGGGCTGCTGGAGCTGCGCGGCTTCGAGATGCCGCCGCATCCAGACATGGCGCTCGTGCAGGCGTTGCTGGTTCGGGCCTTAATCGCCCGGTTTGCAGAGGAGCCGTATGCGGCACCTTTGGTTCGTTGGGGCACCGCGCTACACGAGAGATTTCTGCTGCCCCACTTCGCTTTAGCCGATATTGCCGAGGTCGTTGCCGATCTCCGCGCCCACAAGATCGACTTCGAACTGTCCTGGTTGTTGCCGTTTGTTGAGTTCCGGTTCCCCAGAATCGGGGTAACCATGATCAGCGGTGTGGAGTTGGAACTGCGTAGCGCTATCGAGCCGTGGCACGTGCTGGCTGAGGAGGCCACCTCGGGCGGCGCCGCGCGTTATGTTGACTCCTCGACAGAGCGACTGCAGGTCTCGGTAAGTGGATTCGTACCTGAACGGCATCTGCTGACCTGCAACGGGCGGCCGGTGCCACTCACCGCAACAGATACCCCTGGCAGCTACGTTGCCGGCGTCCGCTATAAAGCCTGGAAGCCCTGGTCGTCGCTGCACCCAAGCCTGGGTGTGGATTCGCCGTTGTCTTTTGACTTGATCGATCGCGCCAGCCGGTTCTCCCTTGGTGGTGCTACTTACCATGTGGTCCATCCCGGCGGTCGGGCGTACGGTCATCCGCCGGTCAATGCGCTTGAGGCGGAGGCGCGGCGTTCCCGTCGGTTCGAGCCGAGGGGTCGTACCACGGGTGGGATCAACCTCGAGCCGTTGGGAAGCCAGCTGATGCGACGCCTGGCTAGCGCCGAAGAGTATCCGCTGACACTCGATCTGCGTCGTCGGGTGCCGCGCAGCTGGGGAGTGGATGAGTCTTGGAGTGGTCGACGGTGACTGTCCTGGGTCGCTATCTGGAGGCTGCTAGCCGGGTCACAACGATGGATCCGGAGCCGGCATTCGATGAGTTCGCGGCAGAAGATGGCACGGTGCGCCAGGGTTGGTCTGCACTGTTAGCCGGCCTTGATGAGTTCGCCGACACCGATCTGCTGAAGGCGCAACGCGAGGTGGCCCGGCTGCTGGAAGACGACAAGGTCACCTACACACCGAGCCCGGCATCAACGCTGTCGATCATCGATGAGCCGAACGGGCAAGCCCCGCCCGCTGCGACGCAGACTGAGCTGGTTGAGCCGCAGCCGTGGCGGCTGGACCCACTGCCACTGATTCTCGAGGACCGGGAGTGGGCCGGGCTCGAGGCCGGTGTCGTGCAGCGCGCGCAGCTGCTCGATGCCATCCTGGCCGACCTCTATGGTGTCCGGCGGCTGCTTGCCCGGCGTCACATTCCGGCCGCAATCGTTCTTGATCATCAGGAGTACCTCCGGCCGCTCGTGGGCAGTCAAGCAGCGGCTTCGCAACGACTGTTCTTGGTTGCCGCCGATCTTGGGCGTGACAGCAGCGGGCAGTGGAAGGTGATCTCTGATCGAACCCAGGCGCCTTCGGGTGCTGGTTACGCCATGCAGAACCGCCGCGTGGTGTCACAGGTAATGCCAGAGATCTACCACCAGGCAAACCTGCACCGCCTTACTCCATTCTTTCAAGCGATGCGCCTGGCACTTGTCGACGCTGCGCCTGGAGCAATCGAAGATCCACGAGTGGTCGTGCTGAGTCCTGGCACGCTCTCCGAAACCGCCTTCGACCAGGCGTTCGTGGCTTCCCTGCTTGGCTACCCGCTGCTTGAGGGCAGCGATCTGACGGTTCGTGACGGCCGGGTCTGGATGCGTGTTCTCGGCAAGCTGGAACAGGTCGACGTCATTCTGCGCCGCGTCGACTCCACCTGGATGGACGCGCTTGAGCTGCGCCCCAACTCCCGGCTGGGTGTCACCGGGCTGCTGGAATGCGCACGTCAAGGCACCGTCAGTGTTCTGAACAACCTGGGATCCGGTGTGCTGGAGAATCCCGCTTTGATGCCGTTCCTACCGGATCTCTGCGAACGGCTGCTCGGCCAGACGCTGCGATTGCCCTCCGTTGAGACGTGGTGGTGCGGCGACGAAGCAGCACTGAGCCATGTACTGCACAACCTGGACTCCTTCGTCATTCGACCGATTAGCCGTGACCACGGCCGCAGTGTGCGCGGCGCCGCACTGGCTAGCCGGCAACGCGAACTGCTCGCGAGCAAGATCAAGGCGATGCCGCACCGATTCGTTGGTCAAGAAGTGTTGCATCTGTCTTCGGCGCCGACCAGTGAGGAAGATCGGTTGGTACGCCGCAATGTGGTGCTGCGTTCCTTCGCGGTCCGTAGCGAGGAGTCCTACGCCGCGATGTTAGGCGGCCTGGCACGAGTCACCGATGACGCATCGGAACGGCGCGGCGTGCTGGTCACCGACCCCAGTAGCCAGCTTGCCAAAGATGTCTGGGTCGTCGGCAGTGAGCCGGTTGCCGCACCGAGGATTGTGGCCCGGCATCGAGCCGGTGAAGAGCCCGGGTTCGTCCCTGCGCTGTCGGCCTCGATCGCCCCCACCTCGATCGCAATGGTGCCCCGAGTGCTCAGCGACCTGTACTGGTTCGGCCGATACGCCGAGCGGGCCGAGGATCTGCTTCGGCTGCTGCTTGCCACGCGAACGGTTGCCATCGAGACCGATCTCGACCTCTCACATGGTCGAGCGCTGGAGATCATGCTGCACGCGCTAACGCATGTGAGCACGACGTACCCAGGCTTCCTTGGTTCCCAGCCCGAGATGTTCTCAGAGTTTCGATCATTGCTGCTTGATCGGCATCGCACGGGCACCGCCGCTCAGTCGCTGGCGGCTTTGTCGCTGGCCGCGCAAGGCGTACGAGATCAGCTCTCCGAAGACGTCTGGATCGTGCTGGCCGACGTTGAGCGAGCCCTCGCCGCGCTGTCAGCCAATCCGTACGACCAAGGCTTACAACTGACCGATGTCAGCGAACGAGTGCTGTCTGGATTGCTGGCGCTGGCCGGCATCGCAACAGAGAATATGGTGCGCGACCCCGGCTGGTACATGCTCGACTCCGGGCGCGGGTTGGAGCGGGCACTGCAAATCCTGGCGCTGCTACGCGTAACAATCTGCCAAGAGCGCGCGGCCGACACTGATTCGATCGTTCTCGAAGCGGTACTCACCGCTGCCGAGTCGATCGTGACGTTCCGCCGTCGCTATCACACCCGTTCCGTCGATGCGTTGCTAGAACTGCTCGTCATCGATCCGTTCAACCCGCGCTCAGTTGCCTACCAGCTGAGTCGGATCAGGACCGATCTCCGGGCAATGCCCAACACGTCCCCGACCACGCGACCTTTGCGGATGCTCGACGGCCTGGTGGAACGCGTACGCACCAGCGATCCAGTACTACTTGCCGAGACTGAGAATGGCCGGCGGCCTGAGCTGCATGATTTTCTTGCCGGGCTTCACAATCAGCTCCGAGCGCTGTCCGACGCCATTCGTGATCACTATCAGCAGCAGCCACCTACTCAGCGGCCGCTGTTCCGGCCCGATGCAGTGGGGGGCACAGCATGACCACCTACCGCATCGACCACCGGACGACCTACACCTACGACTCAGAGGTCACCGGCAGCTACGGTCTGGTACATCTGCGACCGCGCGATCTTGGCTGGCAGAGCTGCGTTGCCCATGAGATCACCATCGAACCGGAGCCGGCGGATCTCTTTCGCCATGTTGATCTTTACGGCAACGCAAAGTCCTACTTCCATGTGGTACAGCCGCACACTCGATTAGTCGTCACCTCCACCAGCGTGGTCAATGTGGGGGTGAACGAACTGGATACTGCTGCCTTGGACCGGCCGTGGGAAGAGGCATCGCCCGCTTCGCGGGATGACGACCCGGAAGCATGGGAGGTCACCGACTTCACCTTCCCATCGCCTTACGTCGAGGTCCCAGCGCAGATACAGGATTACGCCCGGATCTCCTTTTCTGCCGGGCGTCCGATCGGCGAGGCGGCTGTTGATCTCATGCATCGAATACATCAGGACTTCACGTACAAATCCGGCTCCACGACCCTGAGCACGAAGGTGTCGGATTTGTTGGAGAAAAGGACTGGTGTCTGTCAGGACTTCGCCCATTTCATGGTGGCGAACCTGCGCTCGCTTGGGCTGGCCGGGCGTTATGTCAGCGGGTACCTGGCAACCCGACCAGCGCCCGGGAAGCCGCGGCAAGTGGAAGACGCGGCCAGCCATGCCTGGGTAGGTTGCTGGATCCCGGGAGCGGGTTGGCTATATCTGGATCCGACGAATGATCGCCTCATTGACGACTCGCATACCACGGTTGCCTGGGGACGCGACTACGGCGATGTACCTCCGGTCAAGGGCGTGATTTTCACCGAGGCGAAGAAGTCCAAGATGGAGGTTTCGGTCGATATGGCCGAGGCGTAAAGAGCCTCAACGGTGGTGCGCTGAGCTTGTCGCAGCGCGCCCTTCGACGGCCCGGGGCATCGTCGCCAGCCACCCGGCAACGCATCGAACGCGCAGCCGCCGGACCGAGGTTCCTTAAAGGCTGTACGAGGGCTGGTAGCTCGGCTGATAGAGCTGCACCTCGCCGGCGGCCGGAATGCGAAGTTTGATCATGAGCCCGTAGCCGTAGTCGACCGGCTCGCCGCTGAACTCTGCGCCCTTCGCGCTCAGCTCCTTTATGGTTGCGGGGAGATCATCGCAGATGAACGAAACTTCGTGGTGGATTGGCACCGCCGTCGACTCGCCACCATAGGTCCAACTGCTTGGATGCACCCCGAGTTCGCTCGGGCCCGAGCGGAAGATCAGCCAACCGGGCTCGGATTTGGCGTCCTCCAGATAGGGCCAGCCGAGTACATCGCGGAGGAAGGCTCGGGTGGCGGGTGGGTCCTCTGAATAGAGCAGGGCGTGCAGCGCAGTGATCATCCGGACAGGCTAGACCCGCGTAATGCTGAGCGAACAGCCGCTGGCAAAGTGGGCGATCGTGCGTGTCTTTCAGTGTGAAGTCTGCGGCGCCGAGCTCTTCTTCGAGAATTCGGTCTGCGTGACATGCGGCAGCGCGGTCGGATACTCGCGCCAGCAGCACGCCATGGTGACTGTCAATGCCGATCGCCCGATCTGTGCCAACCTGAACCGCTGCGGATGCAACTGGATCGCCGATCCGGTATCAACGCTCGGACTGTGTTTCAGTTGCAGCTTGACCCGTACCCGGCCGGCCGACGGCGACACTGTCGGGCTGGCCCAATACTGGGTCGCTGAGGCCGCCAAGCGTCGGCTGATCTTCGGTCTCGACGAGCTGGAGCTACCAATCAAGATCAGCGACGGCTCTAGCGGACTGGCGTTCGACCTGCTTTCCAGTACCCAAAGCAAGATCATCACTGGCCACCAGAACGGGATCATCACGCTTGATCTAGCCGAGAGCAATGACGCCCATCGTGAGGCGTTACGGGAGAGCATGGACGAGCCATACCGGACCGTCCTAGGGCACTTCCGGCATGAGATCGGCCATTACTACTGCGAGGTGCTAGCGCTAACCAAAGAACGGCGAGACGAGTTCCGAGCGCTCTTTGGAGACGAGACGACGTCTTATGATGAGGCGCTGCAGCGCCATTATTCGACCGGGGCTGGCCGGGATTGGCAAGGCAGGTTCATCAGCGCGTACGCAACCATGCATCCGCTGGAAGATTTCGCGGAAGTGTTTGGTCATTTCTTGCACATTGCCGACACGCTGCAAACAGCCAAGCAGTTCGGGCTCCTCTCAGATCAGTCAGCCGTCGGCCCACTGGAAGCAGCAATAGCTGATGTCATTGCGGAGACCTGGTTGCCGCTCACCAAAGGCTTGAATCAGATCAACCGCAGCATGGGCAGGCCCGATCTTTATCCATTCGTTTTGGCACAGCCAGTGATCGCGAAGCTCCAGTTTGTCGCCGACCTCGTGGTGCAACCGAGCGAGCACCCAAGCTCATGATTCGTTCGCTAAGAGTGACGACGACGCCGGATTCCCAGCGCGGGAGCAGCTAGTCCAAAAAACTCAGCCGCGAGCCACTACGAAACAGTCCAACCTCGCGCGCGCCTTTCCCAGCTCGCGCCAGGGTCCCGGCACGTTGACCACAGCAAGTCCGCTGGTTGGAAACTTGCTGTCCATTTGAGCCCAATCAGGGGATTGGGTGCGTACGCAGACATGTTCCACGAGGTCGGGGATGCCCGGGGCGTGTCCGAGCACCAGCAAGCTATGGATCTCCTCAGGCACGTCACGGATCAAGGTCAGCAGCTCAGGCACCCAGGCGTGGTAGATCTCACGCCGGTATTGGAGCTCGCCAGCCGTAGCGCCGCCGGTCATCGCGTACTCCCAGGTCTGCTTGGTGCGGACTGCCGTCGAGCACAGGACCAGGTCCGGACGCAGTGATCGTTCGCTGAGCCACCGGCCGATTGCCTCTGCGTCGCGACGTCCGCGCGCCGAAAGCGGCCGCTCATGATCATCGACGTCGAGATCCCAGGAGGACTTCCCGTGTCGGACGAGCACCAGCGTTCGCTGGCTGTTGACGGCGGAGTCCATGGCGTCAGACTAGAGGTCCGCGCCGTCCAGCGGCAGTGGTAGTAGCAGCTAGCCCTCGTCGTCGCCGGGTTCGAGCGACTCCCAGATCTCCTGGCATTCCGGGCACACGGGGAACCGCTCCGGGTCACGACTCGGTACCCAGACCTTGCCACACAAAGCGACCACCGGCGTACCCATCACCATCGCCTCGGTCAGCTTGTCCTTTGGCACGTAGTGGGAGAAGCGCTCGTGATCGCCTTCCTCAACGCGGTAGTCGGGGCGTTCCTGGGTGCGCTCGTCGACAATCGTCTCGGCACCGGGACTCAGCTGCTGGCTCACGTTGGTCAGTTTAGACAGTTAGCGCGTCTGAGCTGTAGGCCCGCATTGATGTCCAGCAAGCCGGCTCCCACACCGCAAGTGGTCAGCAACGGCAAGATGGAGCGCGGGATTCGTGTCGTATCCGACCACTTTCACTTGAGCTGGCAGCAGCTCCCAGCGCACGCTCGGGCGCGAGCGAATTCAACACGCATGGTGGACTGGTGGGATGGCCAGCCAGGAGACCGACACTGCCGCGGTTGCGGCACTACGCGTCTCGCAGCGGGCGCTCACCATCGGTATCTTCGCCACAATCGTCGCCATCGCCTTCGAGACCATCTCAGTGGCGACCGCAATGCCGGTGGCGGCACGTGATCTCAACGGCCTCAACTACTACGCCTGGTCCTTCTCGCTGTTCTTGATCGGAATGCTGTTCGCCACTGTTGTGTGTGGCCGAATCAGTGATCGCATCGGCCCAGCCAAACCGCTGCTGGCTGGACTGGTGATCTTTCTTGCCGGTTTAGTGGTGTCGGGAACCGCGCAGCACATGGCACAGCTGGTCTCCGGTCGGCTGGTGCAGGGCCTCGGCGGCGGCACCATCAACGTGGCGATTTTCGTATGCGTTGCACAGGCCTACAGCCGCACGCAGCGACCCAAAGTCTTCACCTACATCTCCACCGCCTGGGTGCTGCCGTCATTCGTCGGTCCACCGGCCTCGGCCTGGCTGACCAATCACTTGAGTTGGCACTGGGTCTTCTTCGCCGTCATTCCGTTGGTGATCTTCGGAGGTGTCATGGCGTTGCCAAGCCTGCGGCGAATGATCAGCCAGCATCGGCCGGGCAGCGGTGATACCAACCAGAAACCAGCACCGTTGTGGGCTGCGGCAATGCTGTGTGTTGCCACCGCCGCTTTGCAATTGGCTGGTCAGCGGCTGGACTGGATTGGCTTAGCCCTGCTCGTCTGTGGCCTGGCAATGCTCTTGGTCGCGTTGCCACAGCTCATGCCGCCGGGCTTTGTCCGATTCCGTCGCGGACTGTCACAGGTCATCCAAACGCGGGGTCTGCTTCCGGGCGCCTTCTTTGGTGCTGAGGCATTCGTGCCGCTGATGCTGGTCGAGCAGCGCTCGGTTCCACTGTTCCAGGCCGGAGCCGTGCTAACAGTCGGCGCGGTCGGCTGGACCGCGGGCTCCTGGCTGCAATCGCGACCTTGGCTTCGAATCCGTCGTGACGTGCTGATCACTTTGGGGTGCTGTTCGGTGACGGTTGGGCTGGCGCTGGTTGCGCTAATCGCATTCTTTCCCGCACTTCCGTACGGCTTGGTCGCTGTCAGCTGGACCCTCGGCGGGCTCGGCATGGGCCTTGCCACTGCCAGTACTTCGTTGGCCGTCATGAGCCTTTCCGCGCCGGCCGAGCAGGGCAAGAACGCCTCGTCGCTCAATGTTTACGACGCCCTAGGCTCGGCGATCTTTATCGGACTCGCTGGAACCGTCTTCGCGGCGCTTCATCCAACTGGGAATCTGGCCTTGACCTTCGGCCTAGTGGAGGCGTCCATGGTCGTCGTTGCGCTGCTCGCCGTCCTCACCTCGCTGCGCATCGGCGTGGTACAGAACGAGTTCAATCCACAGCGAGTGGAGCGCGCAAGTTAGCCCAGTAGCAGGATCGTGATGAACATGGAGACCGCAAACAGCGCGAGCGCCGACAAAGCCAGGAAGACGTAGTACGACACCGGCCGCCGGTCAGCAGCGACTGCTCTCGGCGCTGGCGCCGCCATCTCGCTCACGGCGTATCGGGCGTCTGACCCGAGATATCCACCGCTGAGCGGTTGAGATGGGTTTTGGAAGGCCGGCTGCGGCGGCGGAGCGGGGTAGGGACTGGCCGGCTCGAATCCTGACATCGGTGCAAACGGTGGTGGGAATGACCGAGCCAATTCGGTTACCCGAGGCACGGGCGCGGTGATCTCTGCGGCGGTCGGCGACGCTGACCGGGCGGCGGGAGGTGTGATCAGGGTCGCTTCGGGCAGCCGCCCGGCTGCTCTGCCCCGCTCCATCTCGCCGGCGATAGCCTCCAGCGCCTCGGCCAGGAGTAGCGCGGTTGGCGGGCGGCGATTCCGGTCCGCGGCGAGCCCGGACAGCATCACAGCGTCAAGGCTCGTCGGAGCGCCAAGCCGTTCAGCGATCGGTTCCGGCGGCTGGGACATATCACGCGCCAAGATGTCGGCAATGCTGCGCACCAGAAATGGTGGATGCCCGGTCAGCATGGCGTAGCTGACCGCGGTCAACGAGTAAATGTCGACTCGCCTATCAAGCGGAGTGACACTCATTGCCTGCTCCGGCGCCATATAACAAGGGGTGCCAGCCGTCATCGTTGCACCAACCGCATCGACCATCGACTTAGCGACGCCAAGATCAGCGATCAAGACATGGGTGTTGCCGTTCGCGGCCCTGCTGATCAGCAGATTTCCTGGAGTGACGTCGCGATGGATGATGTCATTGCTATGTAGCACATCGAGCGCGCGGCAGGCGTCGGCGCAGAGTCGTAGCGCTTGCACCGGATGGATGCCTTGCTGGCGAAGATCGTCCAGCGACCCACCGTCGATGTAGTCCATGACGAAGTAAGGCCGGCCGTCCTCCAGGGTGCCAATGTCGTACACCTGAACCAGTCGGCGATCATGGATTCGCCGCATGATTCGTGCTTCAGCGAGGAAGCGGTTACGGACATCGTTGTTGTTGGCCCAGTTGTCAGCGAGCACCTTGACTGCTACGGGGACGTCGAGGTCATCGTCATGGCCGAGCCACACAGTCGCAAATGACCCGGCGCCGATACGCCGTACCAGCCGATACCGCCCAATGGTGTCCATCGCCAACCATTCTTGCCCGCCGGCAGTTTGCCTGCGGATGCCGAGCTACCTGCAACGCCCTCAGCTGCAACCTACGTCGACAAAAGGGTTCCTGCGGCTCTGCACAGGTTGCAACCAAAAGCAGACCCTCAGGAATCTACGTGAAGGTCGGATTCGTCGGAGGTGGCTAGACCCGAGTGGAACGCGTGGCGAGGGTCTCGAGTGTGGCCCGAGCGCCCCTGTTGTGCAGTGAATCCAGCGTGTTTAGGTACGGTTCGGTGAACGCTGGCTCGGTTGCCAGGTCGCCGAACAGCTCCCGATTCTTCACAAAGGCCAGCGGGTCCTGTCGTTGTTGAGCGGCAATCTGCTGAAGTGTGTCGGCCAATCGATCGACCACCTTGATTGGCTCACCCTGCTCATCGACACCTTCGGCGTACCGGGCCCAACTGGCAACCACCGCCGCCGAGAGCGTGACATCTCGACCAGCGGCGATATTCTCCCGGACAACGGGGAGCAGCCATTTGGGGATCCGATCAGAGCTCTCCGCGCACAGCCGAGCGACAGTGTCTCGGACTGCCGCATTGGAGAACCGCTCGATGAGCTGCAGCTTGTACGCGTCCAGGTCAATACCCGGGACCGGGGCAAGTGTGGGCGTAGCCTCCCGGTTCATGTAGTCCAGCAGGAAGTTGGCGAACAACTGATCTTGGGCAACCTCGTGCACCAGTCGGTAGCCGGCGAGGTAGCCGAAGTAGCACAGCGCCTGATGGCTTGCGTTCAGCAGTCGTAGTTTCATCAGCTCGTACGGCACCACATCCGGCACCACCTGAACTCCGACAGTCTCCAGCGGCGGCCTGCCTAAGGAGAAGTTGTCTTCCAACGCCCACTGCGTGAAACGTTCACAGACCACTGGCCAGGCATCCTCGACACCGAAGCGTTCGCTGACCTGGGCTCGGTCCTCATCGGTGGTAACCGGGGTAATCCGGTCGACCATGGAGTTGGGGAAGCGGACTGCTGACTCCACCCATTCGCCCAACTCCGGATCCCGGAGTCGGGCGAACGCTGCGAAGACCTCCTGGGCTACGTGACCATTGCCCTGGATGTTGTCGCAGGACATCACGGTGAACGGCTCCATGCCGCGAGAGTGGCGCCGTACCAATGCCTCGGTGATCAGGCCGAACGTGGTGCTGGGCGTGGCACCGGGAGCGAGATCGGCCTGGACCGCCGGGTTGCTGGCATCAAACTCACCGGTCACGGGATGGAAGTTGTAGCCACCCTCGGTCACGGTCAGTGAGACGATTCGCGTCGCGGCATCGGCCATCTTCTCGATGACAGCTTCAGGATCGTTTGGTGAGTACAGATACTGCACGATGGACCCAATGACTCGAGGCTCCCAGCCTCCCTCGGGATCTTTGAGCACCAGGGTGTAGAGACAGTCCTGGGTCTGCATCGCCTCCTTCATTTTGAGGTCAAACGGCATTACACCGACGCCACAGATCCCCCAGTCGAGTGCCCTGCCCTGCTCCATGAGCTGATCGATGTACATGGCTTGGTGGGCTCGATGAAACCCACCGACGCCGAAGTGCACGATCCCAACCTTCACCTGCGAGCGGTTGTAGCTCGGCACCGGGATGGAGAGCGATCCGAGGTTGGCTTGGTTGAGTGCAGTCATCTGACCAGCCTTACTTGACAGCGCCGAGGGATAGGCCCTGGACCAGCTTGTCTTGGGCAGCGAAGCCGGCGATGATCACCGGCAGCGAAACCACCGTTGCCGCCGCGCAAACCTTGGCCAGGAACAGACCCTGCGACGTCACAAAGCTGGTCAGGAACACCGGCGCGGTGCCCGCCACCACGCTGGTCAGCGTGTTAGCCAGCAGCAGTTCATTCCAGGCGAAGATGAAGCAGATCAAAGCGGTGGCCGCGATCCCGGGGGAGATGATCGGCACAATGATGCTGCGCAGGGTGCGGATCAGTCCAGCGCCGTCCATCGCGGCGGCTTCGAAGAGCTCGACCGGTATGTCAGCTAGGAAGGATCGCATCATCCAGACCGCAATCGGCAGGTTCATAGCGGTGTACAAGATCAACAAGTAGTTGATGTTGTCCAGCAGACCTAGATACCTCGCGAAGATATAGAGCGGCAACAGACCGGCAACAGCCGGCAGCATCTTGGTGGACAGGAAGAAGAACATCGCGTCAGTCCACTTCTTGATCGGCTTGACCGACAGCGCGTACGCCGCAGGGATCGCCAGCACGATCACCAGGATCGTCGAGACGATCGACGCGGTCGCTGAGTTGATCAATGGGGGCCAGGGGCTGGCTCCCGACGATGCACCGAAGAACTCGCGATACCCGTCCAGGGTGAGCGGTGCGAAGAAGCTGGGTGGGTTGGTTGACGCATTGACCTCGGAGTGCAGGCTTGTCAGCACCATGTAAAAGACGGGGAACACAAAAAGGAGGCCGACGGCCCAGGCTGCGATGCCGGCGATGGTATTGCCCGTGCGTGAGCCGAGGCGTCGGCCGCGTTCGCCGGACCTCTTTCGCTGCGCAGCGAGCTTGCTGGGTTCCGGAGCGAGTGCGGTAGTCATCGGGTCTCCTCGGCGAACAGGGTGGACACAGTACGCAGCAGGAACGTGGCGATAGCGATGGAGAAGATCACTACGACAACGCCTTGGGCGGAGGCAAGACCGTAGTTCTGCGCGCTGTAGAGGGTTTCGTAGACGGTGTAGGGCAAGTTGGCGGTGCCGAGCGCGCCGCCCGTCATGACGAAAACGGTGTCGAAGGTCTGTACGACGTAGATGGAGCCGAGTAGGCCGCCTAGCTCCAGATAGCGTCGCATGTGCGGCATGGTGATGTTGGCGAAGACCTGCCAGGCGTTGGCACCATCGACAGCCGCCGCCTCGAGAATGTCACCTGGGCGGGACTGCAGCCCGGCCAACAGAATCAGGGTCATGAACGGGGTCCAAGTCCAGATCAGCTGAACCTCGATCGCCAATCGTGGAAAGTCAGTAATCCAGTCCGGCTGAGGAGCGTCCGGCCCGAAGATCCAGGTAAGCACTCCGTTGAACAGGCCATAGACGGGGTTGTAGATCGCGTGCTTCCACAACAATGCGGCTGCCACCGGCACGATCAGGAAGGGAGCGATCATCATGGTGCGGACAGCTCCGCGGCCGAAGAAGCTGCGGTTCAACAGCAAAGAGATACCGAGTCCGAGCGCTAGAGAAACGATCACGACGGTCACAGTGAGCAGGACAGTGAAGAACACACTTGACCGCAAAGCCGGGTCAGTGAAGACCGTGATGTAGTTGTTGAGCGTCCCGAAGGCGATCTCGTTGGGATAGTTGGCTTCCCAGTTCATGAACGAGATGATCAGTGTCGCCAGGAACGGGATCTGGGTCAGGATGATCGTGAAAACTAGCGCTGGCAGCAGCGGGAATCGTCGAGTCCAGCCCTGCTTGTCCATCCAGCGTTCGTTGAAGCTCGGTTTGGGCTCCTTTTTCTTGGCTGCCTTGGCCTCGGCCTTGGTGTCGAGGTCCGTCGCCGTTGTGGTGGCCATATGCGCCATCTCCTTGTCAGGTATCAGGTGGGCTGTCGACAAACTGCCCGATAATGATCTTGGACCTTGGCAGGCCCAGCCGCAGGCCTGCTGCCGGCTGAGCCTGCCAAACCCCTCAGATCCTGCTACTGGCCTTGGTACTTCTTGGAGACCTGCTCGGCCAGCCTCTGCCCGTTATTGAGCGCCTCCTCGACGCTCGTCTTGCCGGCGATGACACCCGAGATGTCCTGGCTCACCTTGGTACCTAGGTCGGTGAACTCCGGGATGTCAACGAATTGGATACCAACCGTGGGCCGCGGCTGGACACCAGGATTGACCGGGTCGGCCTCTTCGATCGCCTTCAGCGTCGCCTCGGCGAACGCCCCGGCCTCCTTCTTGTACTCGGGATTCTGATAGGTAGAGATACGCTTGCCGGCCGGCACTGTTGCCCAGCCGTCCTGGGCGCCAACCAGTTCCTCGTACTTCTTCGATGAGGCCCAAGAGACGAACTTCCAGGCGTTGTCCTGTTTCTGGCTCTTTTTCTCGATGGCCCATGCCCAGGTGTACAGCCAGCCGGACGACTTCGTCATCTCGACGGGCGCCTGCGCGTAGCCCATCTTTCCCTTCACCGGGGAATCAGGAGCCTCCAGGCTGCCAGCAGCCGATGTCGCGTCGTACCACATTGCCACCTTGCTCTGGGTCGTCGCAGTCAGGCACTCGGCGAATCCGGCCTGTGCTGCGCCGGCCTCACCATGCGCCTTCACCAGATCGGTGTAGAAGGTGACCGCCTTATTGAACTCCGGAGCATTCACCTTGGCTGTCCAGTCCTTTTCGAACCAAGTTCCGCCCATGGTGTTGACGACGGTGGTCAGTGGCGCCATCACCTCGCCCCAGCCGGGCAGACCACGCAGGCAGATGCCCTTCATACCGGGTTCTACACCGTCCAACTTGGCGGCAGCGTCGGCGACCTCGCTCCAGGTCGGCTTGTCCTTGATCGCCACGTTTGCCTTCTGCGCGACATCCTTGCGGTACATCAGGAACGAAGACTCGCCGTAGAACGGCTCGCCGTAAAGCTTGCCGTCCGGACCCTTCAATGATTCGGTCATTGACGGGAAGATGTCGGCCTGGTTGAACTCCTTGTCGTCCTTGTACGCCTGAATGTCATCCATAGCCCACAGCCAGTTGTTCTTAGACATCCATGGGATCTCGAAATTCGATAGCGTGGCGACGTCGAACTGGCCGGACTGGTTGGCGAACTCCTGTGCGGCCTGGTTGCGCATCTCATTCTCCGGCTTGACGGTGAAGTTCACCGTAATGCCAGACTCCTTCGTGAACTCGCCGGCGTGTTTTTGCAGTGCGAGCATTTGCGGATTGTTGACCATCAAGACATTGATGGAGTTCTCACCGCCACCGCCGCCGCCACCGCCGCCGGCTCCACCGGCTCCGGCACAGGCGGAGGTCGCGACCAATAGCGCGGACAGACCTGCGGCCGCCGCTAGCTTCTGATTCCAGCGCATCTGGAGTCATTCCTTCCTGGTCGTCCCTCTTCAGGGAGTCTGAGACCTTAATGGCCGTTCGTAGGCTGATCGCGCAGCCAAAGGAGGAATGCTGGCTGCATGCGAGCTTGCGCACCGGCGGTGCTAGGAGGATCCCATCCCGTCGGTGACCAGTGGTGCTGGGCATGATCAGATTCAGTGCCGTGAGCTTCAGGGCCGTGAGCTTCAGGGCACTGAGCTTCAGGGCAGTGAGCGTGAGCGAATGGCCCGCTCCCGATCGGGATACGTTGACAGGCCGACCGACTCGACTCATGCGCCGCTGGGACGGCCCTGGCCATCACACCTGATCTCACATTGACCAGTAGTCCTTGCTCAGTACACACTCTGGCTTTGGTGCCTTGTCCATGTATAACGGAAACACCCCCCGCTTGCCCAGTCTTGTTGGAAGTAAGCCCGAATCATTTCGAAACTGCAACCAAGTTGTTGTGGTTGCCTGCGTTCTGGATCACTTCGAGCCGAGGGCACCGACCATGCCGTTGATTAGCTATGGCTGCGCTAAGAGGGCAGCCCAGCGCGACACTACGATTAAAAGGTGTCTGACATCCCAGTAGGCTCACCGCCTGCCCCGCCTGGACGTCACGCTGCTCCGAGCGGCTGGTACCCCGACCCGGTGAACCCGACCCAGGAACGCTACTGGGACGGCTGGCAGTGGTCCCGTAACACGCGAACCATCGATCGCGCTGCGCCGCCCGGCGGCTACGGGCAGGCTCCTTATCCGCAGTACCCGTCACCCGGCATGACCCGGCCGGGGGCGGCGTATCCAAGGCCTCGTACCGGTTCGTTGCAAGCAACTATGACGGCCGATGGTGTTGCACTGGCCTCCTGGTGGTGGCGGGCGCTTGCTGCAATTATCGATTACTTGATCATCTCGGCGATTGTCGGCATAGTCGCCTTGCCCATCTGGCGATCCCTGTACAGCGCCTGGGCCAACTACTTCAGTGGCGTCATGGAGGCCCAACGCCTCGGCGTGCCGCCACCCACAGTGAGCTTGACCGATATGATCTCCGGCACCGATCAGCTGATCTTGACGATCGCCTCACTCGGTGTCGCGATGCTGTATCACGTTGGCTTTCTGCGATGGAAGTCGGCGACACCTGGCAAGTTGATTTGCGGGCTCCGCGTGGTGCCGGTTGACCGAGGTCGCGATCCTGGCCCACTGGCGTGGAGCCCTGCCATCATCCGCACCACTATCTGGGTTCTGCCTGGCATCAGCTCACTGCTGAGCTTGATCACGGTTGCAGATGCGCTCTTCCCGCTCTGGCACGCCAAGCGGCAAGCTCTGCACGACCTGGCTGCCAAGACGCAGGTGATCCGTCCGCGCAGAACCTGAAATATCTCAGGTCTGTCACGGTTTTTAGGCAAAGGCGAGAACCGCCTGAACACCTGAATGCAGCTGGCTATATTGAGCCGAGGTCGGAGCGTTCGGGGCGCTCTTACCCGTAGCCTTCGGGCACGGGGGCCACGTCCAATGGGGTTGTCGTGCTGCGTACGCGCCTTCACCGCTCAGCCGCCATCTTGGCGGGACTTATCGCGCTGGTCAGCATCACACTGGTCGACGTAGTGGCGCTGCCTGTCTTGGCAGCAGCCGAGCCTATCCAGCCCCCGCCGCCCCAAGGCACCGAGGTATCACGGGCACTGGAACGCCCAGAGCTAGCGCGGTTCGCGGTGGGGGACTTGGTGTGGCGCGACGACAATCGGTCCGGCGTGCAGGATCCCGGGGAATTGCCTGCGGCGCAAATCAGTGTCCAGCTGCTTAATGTCGATGGCGAGGTGGTGGCTTCAACGGTAAGCGGGCCATCAGGCCGTTACTTGTTCGACGATCTTCTGGCTGGTACCTACTCGGTGCGTTTTGCAGGCGTTCCAGAGGAGTTCCGGCTGACCACGACAGCCCTCGGCGAGCAGCGAACGATCGATTCGAACCCGGATTACTCCGGCGTGACGCCACCCTTCACGTTGGGTGTCGGGGAGCCCAATGTGCGACCTACGACAGCAACAGACCAAGTGGTCGCTGCCTATATCAATCCGACGATCGATGCGGGTATTACTCCACTCCGCTACGCCATTGGGAATCGCGTGTGGCTGGACCTCAATAGCGATGGCATCCAGCAGCTGGACGAACCAGCAGGATCAGCGACCGTATTACTAGTGACTGACGCTGGCAATGTGGTGGCTAGTACTACCACCGATGCCGCAGGCCGCTACCGATTCTCCAATCTGCGAGGTGGTCGCTATCACCTCAAGTTCACAGATCTCCCGGCCCATCGCACCTTGACCCATCGGGTAGTCGGTGGCGATCCGGCCCTGGACTCTGATCCTGATCCGGCAACTGGACAGACGCCAGTGTTCAAGCTGGCGCAAGGAGCGCCAAACCTGGTGCCGGCCAGCGACGCGGATGCCAGTTTGATCGACTTCGAGAATCAAACGATGAGTGCTGGCCTAGTCGGCGCCTATTCAGTGGGTGACACGGTCTGGCGCGACAACAACGGCGATGGTGTGCTCGACCCGAGCGACTCCGGAGTGCCGGGCGTTACTGTCGAACTCTTGGGTGGCGACTCGGGTGTCATTGCTCGAGCGGTCACCTCAGAGACCGGCCGATATAGGTTCGACAGGTTGCCGGCTGGGAATTACAAGATCAGGTTCAGCAAGGTGCCCGACGGACTTATGTTCACCTCCCGCGACGTGGGTGATAACACCGCTGTCGACTCTGATGCTGATCCAAGTGGTGAGACGGCGGTATTCGCGGTGGGGACTGAGAATCCGGCTGATACCAGCATCGACGCCGGCCTGACGACGCCGGAAAACTATCGTGGCGTGCCGGAGACAAACAAGGCGCCGGCAGACGCGGCGTTGTCGATTACCGGAGGCGTTGCTCCACAGATTCCGCTTCTAGGAGCGCTGCTGGCACTGGCAGGCGCTACCTGCCTCTTGATTGCCAGGCGGCGTACTCGTTGATCACATCCGCCACCCGATCGGTGCCGAAGCGGCGTACCCGGCGACGGATCCGAGACCACGACGTCCCCTCTCCGGGCGACCCCGGTGGGATGATGTGAACATTGCCGTTGGCCTGAACATTGCCGTTGAATTGAATGAGCTCCGCCGCATCGTCGGTGCTTGCGCCGTCGATCAGCGCACCGACTGCGGTCAGCAGCGACAACCAGCTGCTGCCGGATTGACTGGTGACCTTGAAAGGCAGGTCAGCTTCAATCAAGATCGACAGCTGTTCGGCGGTCTCTCGCGGCTTGGTGTCGTCGGCGACAATCTTCCCAGCCAGACCTGCCGCTTCGACCATTTCGACGGCAGCCGACCAGCCGGGCGCGTACGGCAACTCCACAAAGATGGCAGTCTCGCTGCCGAGCTCCGCGGCAGCTGACACCACCCGTGCGGCGCTGCCGGCAAGATCATCAAAATCCCGGAGGCCGGGTTCGGCCGACACGATCTGGATGCCGGGCAGTTTTCGCCGTGGTAGCCCGAGAAGACCACCAGCGCCGCCGCTGATGATCACACTGACTGGAAGGGTGATCCCGGCCGGAACATGCCGAGCCACCGCTGCGAGCTGACCATCCGGCACCACCAGTGTCGCGAGCTGGCGCCCGTACGCGCCGCGGAGTTCCAGGTGATCGGGCACTACCGCCGCAGCCCGGGCCTGTGGTCGTCGCACCAGGGTCTCGTCGTCTAAGAGGCTGTCCAACAGCTCCATGGCTAGAGGCTACGCAGATTCCCCTGAGGCCGAGCAATCAAATGCTGGACGCGCGGCTCCTTTCCTCGGCGGAGGAAAGTGGTCAGATCCGACAGGGAATTCGCGCTGCATCTTGCCGTTCATGACCACTCTGGGCACAAATGGAGCATGTGAGTCGATTTGCGCAGCAACAGGTGGATGAGGCGCTCGGCAGGGTGCGCAAAGCCTGTCTGGCATTACCTGAAACGTCGGAACGGCTGAGTCATGGTGGGCCAGCATTCTTCATTCGCGATAAGAAGTGCTTCGTGATGTTTCTCAATGATCACCACGAGGACGGACGACTCGCGATCTGGTGCGCTGCACCCGACGGAGTTCAGGTCGAGATGGTTGAAACCGATCCGGAGCGTTTCTTTCGACCGCCCTACGTTGGCCACCTTGGATGGCTCGGTGTCCAACTGCCAGGAATCGACGAGGCCGAACTCAACGCAATCTGCCGGGAGGCATTCCTTACCGTTGCGCCCAAAACGTTGATCAAGATGGTGCCACCGCTCGGAGAGTAATCGGTTGCGCTATGGCACTCGCCGAGCTGACTCTTTTATGGCGATTCCGGCGTTCCTTAGCTCCGCCGATATCTCCGGCACTCGATCCGGAGCTACTGCGGCGGTCAGATCTAGCAAGACGGTCGTCTCGAACCCGTCACGTACCGCGTCGAGAGCAGTTGCTCGCACGCAGTAGTCGGTGGCAATCCCGCAGACGTCAACCTGATCAACTCCGCGATCCTGCAGCCACCTGGACAGTTTCTCGCCGTCGGCTGTGACTCCCTCGAAGGCGGAGTAGGCGGGGGCGTAATGACCCTTGTAGATGACGGCTGAGAAGTCACGGAAAGTGAGGTTGTCGTGAAACTCCGAGCCCGGCGAGCCAACAACACAATGCGGCGGCCAGGAATTCACGAAGTCCGGCTTATCAGCAAAGTGCAAGCCCGGATTGATGTGATGATCACGGCTGACAATGAGGTAGTCATAACCGTGATCGCCTTTGAGTAGGCCATCGATGCGGCTGACGGCTGCAGCGCCGCCCGCAACGCCCAACGAGCCGCCCTCACAAAAATCTCGCTGCGGATCGGCGATGATCAACGCACGTGTCATGATCACAACTCCCTGGTTGGCCCAGCGATCGCATCTTCCACGCTGCCCGCTGCGGGCAACTCGCCGCTGGGCTCGGTTTGGTATGGGTTTCTTACATCTCCGCCAGTGCCTCCGAAGAGCGTCCCGATCACTGGCTCACCTCGAGACATCTTCAGCGCCTCCAACGGCAGCTCGGCGCGGACGCGCACATGTCGCTCGCGCATGACTTCAAGTGGTTCATCTCCGATGATCTTGCCGCGGTCGACCAACTGCACCAGCAGCGGCCGGTTGCTGGAGTCGCCACTAGGTGGAATGCCGACTCCAATGATTTCCGCGACAGCCGTGCCGTCCTCCGAAAGTCGTCGCAGGGCATACTTTTTGCCACCCAGGGAGATCTTGTTCACGCTCTTCTTGGCAACGGCGATCATTGGTGCGTCCACGTCGTCGGATTCAGTTCGAGCCACCAGCTTGTAAACGAACTCGCAGGTCGGGTGGCCGCTGCCGGTGACCAAAGCCGTCCCGATCCCGTAGCTGTCTACCGGTGCACCCGCCAGCGCCGCAAGGGCGAACTCGTCGAGGTCGCTGGTCACAACGATCTTGGTACGGGTTGCACCGAGGGAGTCGAGCAGCTCGCGGACCTGGGTGGCCTGCACACTGAGATCGCCCGAGTCGAGTCGGATCGCACCCAGCCTGCCCTCGGTGAGCTCGACCCCGGTCTTGACGGCCTGCCCGACGTCATAGGTATCCACCAACAGGGTGGTTCCCTCGCCTAACTCAGCGATTTGCGCGGCAAAGGCCTCCCGCTCAGTGGGGTGCAGCAAGGTAAAGGCGTGGGCCGCTGTACCAACAGTGGGCACCCCATAACGGCGGCCGGCCTCCAGGTTCGATGTGGACGCAAAACCGGCAACGTACGCCGCACGAGCGGCCGCCACTGCCGCCAGTTCATGGGTCCGGCGCGACCCCATTTCGATGCACGGCCGATCCCCCGCCATTGCAGTCATCCGGGAGGCTGCGGAAGCAATGGCGGAGTCGTGGTTGTAGATGCTTAGCAGCAGCGTCTCCAAAATAACTGCCTCACCGAAGGTGCTCTCCACGATCACGATCGGAGAACCGGGGAAATAGATTTCACCCTCCGGATATCCCCAGATGTCACCGGAGAAGGCGAAGTCGGCCAGCCAATCCGCCATGGCCTGATCAACTACCTTCCGATCCTGCAGGAAAGTCAGTGACTCCTCGTCGAAGCGGAAGTGCCGAAGGGCACGCAAGGCTCTTCCGACCCCGCCGACGACGCCGTACCGACGGCCCCCTGGCAGGCGGCGGGCGAAGAGTTCGAAGACGCAGCGTCGGTTAGCCGTTCCGGCTCGAAGCGCGGAGCGCACCATGGTTAGTTCGTATTGGTCGGTCAACAGCGCGGTGGTCGGGACTTCACTCGGTCCCCAACCCGCCGCGACATCAGGCGCCGTGTCCGTCGCGGTCACGGCGTCAGCCTAGTCACGGTCGGGAGCCTGGGGTACCTCGGTCGCATCGACGTTTCCCCGCACAAAACCACGAATGACAAACCAAATGGCCGTGTGTCGGTGCTGCGTACCCGACCTTGTGCGGAAAGGCGGGTGTGCTTGGTCCAATCCATTGACCGAAGCGCTGCCCGGACTCGCCCTGACATTGCAAGAATGGTTCCTATGCCCGATGCCGATGGGGAGAACGTGACGCCAGCGGGCGGCACCGCCATCGCTGAGCGCCCAGTTGACGAAGTCCTGGCCCAAACACCATGGGTGACCATCGTGTGGGACGACCCTGTCAATCTCATGTCTTATGTGACACACGTATTCGTGACTTACTTCCACTACACCAAATCCAAGGCAGAGAAGTTGATGTTGCAGGTGCATACCACCGGCAAGGCTGTGGTTTCCAGTGGTACCCGTGAGGCGATGGAGCGGGATGTCACTGCCATGCACGAATATGGCCTGTGGGCAACGCTAGACAAGTCAGACAAGTGAATCTGCGCCGTACGCCAGCAACATTGAAGCCATGCGAACCCGGATCGCGCCACCCGCCGTGCTGAGGAGGAGGGAGGGGACATGCCTTTCGTCCCCGAGCGACGACGAAGTAGGCGGGCATCAAAGGCGCGATCCGCGCCGAGCGAGCTTGGCGAGCGAGGCAATCAATGCGGCGCGATCCGCGCGACGCGAGCGTAGCGAGCGGAGCAATCCAACTCGCGGGCGAGGCAATCAAAGATGAAGAAATTCCATAAGCGCCGTGGCATGATCACTACCCAACTCAGCGCGTACGAGGTGGAACTGCTGGCTTCGTTGATCATGCAGCTGATAGAGCTAGTCTCCGACGGTGAGCCTGAAGGTTTTGCGGATCGAACCGCCACTGCTGATCCTTTTGAGGAGATCGTTAAAGATCTCGAAGGTGAGCCAGATGAGCCCGGACCTTTGGAGGATCCTGTACTCAAGCGGCTGTTCCCCGACGCGTATCCCGATGACCCCGCGGCCGCAGCAGATTTCCGGCGCTTCACCGAGCGCAATCTGAAGGCCACCAAGGTTGCTGAAGCCCGGGTCGTCCTCGACAGACTTGCAACAACCGAACTGGGGGCCCGGGACCTCAAGATCCCGCGCGAGGAAGTGGAAAGTTGGTTGCGTACCCTGACCAGCGTGCGGCTCGCTGTAGCGACCCGTCTTGGCATCAAGGATGCAGTCACAGCGGATGAGTTGGCGGCGCTTCCAGACGACGACCCGCGCAGCTTCATGGTGAGTGTGTACGACTGGCTCGGGTTCGCACAGGAAACCTTGGTAGGGGCGCTCTAGAGCGAAAGGCGGCAGGACATGGCGAAATATGCGCTGAACAAGGCCGCAGTTCAAAACTGCCGGCGGCTGATCGACGCCAGGCAATACGTCCTCGACAGCGACTGGGGCGAGGTGCAGCCGCGTGCCGATGCCCAGAATGCATTTCTCGAACGGCGTTCCTGGGAGGAGTACGCCGCTTGGCACCTCGGACTGACCGAGGGTGTTGCTGACCAGACCAAGGCGCGCTATGGATTTGTCTTCGGCGACTTCCGACGCGTGCACCGTACGGCGCTGATCGCCTGCGTCTACCGGGCATCGGAGTGGCGGCACAAGGAGATCGAGCTGGCAGCACATGATCTTTTGCAGCACCTGGATACCAGTTCTTGGTTGAAGTCCTCCTAGAAATCGGTCAGAGACAACAAGCGGCGTCGGCGTGTCGCACGTCGTATCCGACCACTTTCGGGACGGGACTGGCCTGGGGCTAAGCCGGCAAAACGCACCTCACCCGGCCACCGGACAAGCAAAGCGGAAGCCGGTGCCGCGGTTGGCTATCTGGAAGCGACCATTGCTGCCGGTGATCATGACGTCGTCGAGTTGTCCCGCAGCAGGTGCGGCGCCATGGAGCACCAGTACGAAACGCTCCCGCCTGAATTCGGGATAGCCGTCTCCACTGACCTCGGCATTGACCCTCAATTGGTCCCCGGCTCGTTCCACGGTGAAGGTTGTTCGGTATTGAGCCCCCCGTAGGGCGGCAAATGTCAGACCATCGTCTTCCTGCAACTCCGAGTTATACACACCATCAGATGCCGGCACGAACAGATGCAGCTCCACAACTGCAGGCTGATAGTCGTAGGTGGAGGCGGGCGCCTCTGGCCACATCGGGATGACCGCGCCACCGCGGGCAAAGATCGGGATCTGGTCTAGTGGCGTGGTGACGGTCAGGAATCGCTTGCCGCCGACGAACTCGGCGGTGTGCCAGTCGTACCAATCGCCGGCTGGCAGATAGACCTGCCGGGCTGTCACACCGGGTCCAACGACAGGTGCGATCAACAGGTCACTCCCTAGCAGATACTGATCATCGATGTCGCGGACCGTGGCATCGTACTGATGATCAAAAACCAAGGGTCGTTGCACCGGGGCGCCAGTCTCCGCGGCCTCCAGGAAGCAGGCATACAGGTACGGCAGCAAGCGATAACGCAGCTTGATCGCGGTTCGCACATGATCTTGAATGACCTCTCCGAACGCCCACGCGTATTGATCGACATTGCCGATCTCGGAGTGGTTGCGACAGAACGGAGTCAAGGCGCCGTATTGCATCCAGCGCAAGAAGAGCTCCGCATTCGAGTTGCCTGCAAAGCCACCGACATCAGCTCCAACAAAGGCCTGCCCCGAGATTCCGACTCCAGCGCCCATGGCGATGCTTAGCCACATGTGATCCCAACGCGACTGGTTGTCCCCCATCCAGTTCGCGGCGTAGCGCTGAATCCCGGCAAAGCCGGCCCGAGACAGTACGAAAGTACGGCGATCCGGCATGGCATCAAGCAACCCGGCCGTAGTTCCCATCGCCATCAGCAGCCCGTACTGATTGTGATAGCGCTCATGGGAGTGTTCGCCACGACCGAATCGCATCGGCATGGAGGAGATATTTCCTGTCGCAGGCTCATTCATGTCATTCCAGATGCCGGCCAGCCCAGACAGCACATGCGCTGCGTTCAGCTCTCCCCACCAGGTACGCGCCTCCTCGGTGACGAAATCGGGGAACGCAGTGTTGCCAGGCCAAACCTGGCCAATATAGAGATCACCGCCCTCGGTGCGGCAGAGCACATCTCGCTCAATGGCCTGATCGAACACCCAGTAACCAGGGTCGAATTTGACGCCTGGGTCGATGATCGTGATCACCCGAAATCCCAGCGCGTCAAGGCGTTTTAGCATTCCGGGCGGATCGGGGAATCGGTCGTTGTCCCAGGTAAAGACGCGATAGCCGTCCATGTACTCGATGTCCAGCCAAATCGCATCGCAAGGAATGTCATTGTCGCGGTGCCGTTGCGCGATGGCCTCCACCGCATCTTGGGTGTATGCGAACCATCGGCACTGGTGGTAGCCGAGAGACCACAGCGGTGGCGGCAGCGTCCGTCCGGTGAGCCAGGTGTAGCGCTCCAAGATCGTCGGCATCTCTGGGCCTGCGAAGACGTACTCGGTGTACTGACCGCCACGAAAGACGATTCGGTACTCCTCGTCCTTGGAGAACTCGTACGCGCCGCGATATCCGTTGTCTATAAAGGATGCCGCCATAGTGCCGGCGGGATAGGTCTGGTGATAGAAGAACGGGATCGTGACGTAGTAGGGGTCGAACTCGACGCTAGTGAAATCGCCTCGTGGATCGTCTGCCGCCTTGCCCGCTGTGAACTCCAAGGTCTCGTACGGGCTGAGAACGTCGGTGTTCCACATAGTGAAGTCGCGACCCTTGCGATTGTGTCGACCCGTTTTCTCGCCCAATCCAAAGATTGCGTCTTCTTGGCGGCAGCGACGTCGGATTGTGAATGAGTCGTTCAGAGTCGCGTATGCCCAGTAGTGACCATCGGCATCCTGAGCGGTTTCGATCACTGGCGACCCGTCGCTGCGGTGCACGTCAATGCGAAATGGGTCAATCCAGAGCGAGGCCACGCATGCGTTGGTTGTAAGGCGCACAACTGCGTCGCCCTGCTCAACGCTGAACTCGGCCGGGGCGGCGAGTGGGTCAACGCAGACAGCGAACGTCGGCGAATCATCGAATGCACCTCCGCGGCTGATCTTGATCCGTAGCACGTCCGGGCGTACCACATCGATTTTCAGTTTTTCGCCGTGCAGATCCGCCAGGATGCCTGTCGGTGTTTCGATCACCGAGTCCACGCGCTCCCAACGGAGGTAGTTGTCGGTGTGAATCATGACGCAGCTCGCCGCTGGGGCTGGTGGTCGCTTCGCTCCCGCGATTTTTTCATGTTGCCGCCTCTTCCTCTGGTACTGATAGGTCGACGATCAGTGCGCGATGGTCAGACAGTGGCAATGCCGGTGCGCTGCTGCCGGTCACCCGGCCGAGCTGGCCGCGCAGCAGAATGTGGTCCAGCTGCCGATCAGGTTGCTCTACCGGAAAAGTCAGGTGCCTGGCCAGAGACCGGTAACCAGTAATCTGCTCCGGGCGGCCACCTGGCAGGTTCAAGTCACCCATCAAGATCACCGGTTCCGGCAGCGGAGCAAGATCTCGTCGGATCCTTTGCAACTGCAGCCGGCCCCAGCCCGGGATATATGACAGGTGAGTGTTGGCAACAACGATTGGTCCTGCCGGAGTTTGCAGCCGCCCGATGACCGCCGCCCGCGGCTCTTCCTTGACGATGATCATTTTTCGCGGAGTGCGCAGGTAGAGCGGAACCCGGGTACGGATTCGGGGTAGCCGGAGGGTCTGCCAAGAGTCGGCCGGGTAGCGGGAGAGCAAAGCAATGCCGTACAACGCGTCGCCTGGAAGGTCGTTCTCGGATGCGGCCATCCAAGTGGCGCCGGGCGTGCCTGACAGCGCAGCGGCGAAGCGGTGGGTTATCGCACCCATAGCCTCGGCGGCGACTGCAGTCAGGTCGGCCAGATGAGAGCGGGGTTGATCTCGATCCACCTCCTGGAGTGCCAAGATGTCGGCGTTCATACTGCGGATAGCATCAGCAAGCCGATCAAGATCGACCACCCCGTCGTGGATCGAGCGGCCATGCAAGATGTTGAATGTCGCCAACCGCATGGGAAGAAGGTACCCACCATCGCCGAGCAATCACCGCAGCCATCGGTGACCGAGGAAGAGTCGCCGCTGCGTACCGCACTGAAGCAGTCAGCATCGGCACTCAAGGCCGACGGCATACCGTTCGCACTTGGAGGTGGCTATGCCCTTTGGGTCCATGGCGGGCCTGAGCCGAGTCACGATGTCGATCTTGTGGTGGCTGAAGCCGATGTCGAGATGGCCGCCAACAGCATCACTGCTGCAGGGCTGCGGATCGAGCGGCCTCCGGAAGACTGGCTCTTCAAGGCCTACCTCGAGGACGACTCGACAGATGTGAATGAAGAGCCGGCACTGGTCGATGTGCTGCATCGACTCGCAGGCATTCCTGTCACGAAGGAACTGCTTGACACCTCTGAGGAGTACGAGGTCCTGGGCCTCCGGATGCCGGTGCTGCCGCCGACTCCGATCATGACCGCCAAGCTGCTGTCATTCAGCGAGCACTACTGCGATTTTGAGCGACCACTGCTTGCGGTACGCGCGGTGCGCGAGCAGCTGGATTGGGTGGAGATCCGAGAGGCGACACAGGGTCATCCCTTCGCTGAGGCCTTCCTCTTCCTATTGGAACGCCTCGGCGTTCTGCCGCCATTTTGATTGGAGCTGCTCGCGGCCGAGGCGGTCAGGAACGACAAGAAAGCGCCGAAAGGGTCAAGAACGACAAGAAAGCGCCGAAAGGGGTCAAGAACGACAAGAAGCAGCGCAAGTCTCTTGTCACCCTTGACCACTTCCCCCGCCGAGGCTGTGGGTCTCATAGTCCGGATGCGGGTAGTTAGCCAAGCCATCGCCCCTAATCTGACCGCCGTGCTGAAGATCGCCCGCGAGCAGGTGGACGCCATGATCGCCCACGCTTGGGAAGATCATCCGGACGAGGCCTGCGGGGTGATCATCGGGCTGGAGGGTTCGGATGTGCCGACCCGCCTGGTGCGGATGATCAACGCGGAGCGGTCGCCTACCTTCTTCCGCTTCGAACCTCAAGAGCAATTCGCCTTGTATAAGCAGATGAGTGCGGCGGGGGAGGAGATCGTGGTGGTGTACCACTCCCATACCGCAACCGAGGCGTACCCCTCGCGTATCGATATCTCGCTCGCCAGCGAGCCGCAAGCTCATTACGTCATCGTGTCCACCGCGCAGTCCGGCCCGTCTGAGGGTCCGGTCAGCGTACGGTCGTTCCGTATTGTGGATGGTGCGGTTACCGAGGAAGAGATCCAGGTCACGGAATAGGCCTCCGAGGCCAGCGGTTGGCAGGAGTACCCAGGCATACAGGAGAACTCGATGTCAGTAGAGGTGAGGATCCCGACGGTCCTCCGCACGTACACCGGTGGACAGAAGGCGGTGCACGGTAATGGAGCGACCCTGCAGGAGGTGCTCGACGACATCGAGGAGCGAAATCCTGGTTTGAAAGATCGGATTGTCGAGGCGGAAACCCTGCGCCGATTCGTGAACATCTACGTCAACGATGAGGATGTCCGCTTTAGTGGTGGGCTCAACGCCCCAACCTCCGATGGCGACGTGGTTGTAGTCCTGCCTGCTGTCGCTGGCGGCTGATCGGCTTCGCTGATGGTCCGGTACGCCTCGCTCGCCGAGTCGGTCGGGCATACCCCGCTAGTGGGCCTGCCGCGGTTATCACCAAGTCAAACCGTACGGCTCTGGGCAAAGCTTGAGGACTACAACCCGACGGGTTCCATCAAGGACCGCGCTGCGCTACAGATGATCAAGGCCGCCGAGGCTGATGGGACGCTCCGACCTGGAGCCACAATTCTTGAGCCCACGAGCGGCAATACCGGTATTGCACTTGCCATGGCAGCCAAGCTCGGCGGCTACCGACTGATCTGCGTCATGCCGGAGAACACCTCGGCCGAACGCAAGCAGCTGCTGACAATGTGGGGAGCAGAGATTGTCTCCTCGCCGGCCGCTGGCGGGTCGAACGAGTCAATCCGGGTCGCCAAGAAGCTCGCCGCTGAGCACCCTGATTGGGTGATGCTCTACCAGTACGGCAATCCAGCCAACACCGAGGCTCATTATCTATACACGGCGCCCGAGATTCTCGAAGACCTCCCGGAGGTGACACATGTGGTGGCCGGGCTGGGGACGACCGGGACCCTGATGGGCATTGGCCGCTTCTTTGCCGAGAAGAAACCGGAGGTCAAGATCATCGCCGCCGAGCCACGCTATGGCGAGTTGGTCTACGGTCTGCGCAACCTCGAGGAAGGTTTCGTTCCAGAGCTTTATGAAGCCTCCTACGTCACATCGCGGTTCTCCGTCGGTTCCCGCGATGCGGTGCGGCGCGTCCGAGAGCTACTGGAACGGGAGGGTCTCTTCGCCGGGCTTTCCTCAGGGGCAATCGTGCACGCTGCCCTGGCGCAAGCCGCGAAGGCCGTCGCAGCAGGCGAGTCGGCGGAGATTGTGCTGATCATCGCCGATGGTGGCTGGAAGTACCTGTCGACCGGCGCCTATACCGGCGACCTCGATGCCAGCGAGGACTTCCTTGATACCCAGGTTTGGGCATAGTTTCTGGGCTTGTCCGCTTGCGCGATCGCGCCGGGAACCTCAGTCGTTCGTCGGATCTGGCGAAACACCGCCAGACGCCAGGCCGCTCCGGGCCACGAGGAGTGTTTCGCCATATCCCTCCTGCACTCCTGAGGGCGCGATCCGCCCGACGCTCGCGGACTGCGGACTAGCTGTAATGGCGAAGGCGTTCGGCAATCGCTTGTAGGCTGAGCGCTCGTGGTGGCTGATACGGATGCCCCAATCGGCATCTTCGACTCGGGGTTCGGGGGACTGACAGTGGCTCGCGCAGTCATTGACCAGCTGCCTCACGAGGACATCACCTATTTGGGCGACACCGCGCGTTCCCCGTACGGAGAGCAGCCGATTGCAACCGTCCGGGAGTACGCGCTCGAGTGCCTTGATCATCTGGTGGAACAGGGAGTCAAGGTTTTGGTCATCGCGTGCAACTCCGGCAGTGCAGCCGTACTGCGCGACGCTCGGGAACGCTACGCCGTACCGGTAGTCGAAGTGATCTTGCCGGCCGCGCGCCGGGCGGTCGCTGCGACGCGATCCGGTCGGGTCGGAGTGATTTGTACCGAGGCGACTGCCACGTCTCAGGCGTACGACGATGCGTTTGCGGCAGCTCCGCATGTTGAGCTGCATACCGCCGCCTGTCCGCGTTTCGTGTCGTTCGTCGAGGCGGGCATAACCGGCGGCCCTGAGTTGTTGGCCTGCGCGGAGGAATATCTGAAACCCTTACAGCAGGCCGATATCGACACATTGATCTTGGGTTGTACGCATTATCCGCTGCTCACCGGAGTCATCTCTTATGTGCTGGGCGACAACGTCGGCTTGGTGTCGAGCGCCGAGGAGTGCGCCAAAGAGGTCTATGCCGTCCTAACCCGGCGCGGACTTACCCACGATGAGCCTCGAATGGCGACCTACCGGTTCTTGACCACGGGCAGCCCGGAGGCGTTCGAAGGTGTCGGGCACCGTCTTATGGGCGGCTTGGTTACCGATGTCGAGCAGTTCGTCTGATGATGAAACTGACCGTCGTAGGCTGCAGCGGCTCGATTTCCGGGCCAGACTCACCCGCATCCAGTTACCTAGTGCAGGCACCCCACGACAATCGGACCTTCTCGCTGCTTCTCGACTGCGGCCCTGGCGCTATGGGTGCGCTCTACCGCTATCTGGACCCCCGGGACGTCGACGTCATCGGCCTGAGCCACTTGCACGCCGATCATTGTTTGGATTTGTGTGGCTATCACGTGGCCGCTTGTTACTCACCAAACGCTCCCTGGCCTCGCCGGCCGGTCTACGCGCCAGTGAACGCCGGCGCCCGGCTCGCCCGGGCGTACGAAGTGCCGGATCGCGACGGTCAGGTGGTGAGCGAGTCCGGTCCGTCGATTGCCGAACATTTCGACTGGCGGGGTTTGGGACCCAGCCCGC
>Ga0081538_10000185_pt1 | contig 68366 bp, 58 predicted proteins | sample TabmetS5T2R1_FD_71022 | JGI IMG/M metagenome (GOLD analysis project Ga0081538, IMG submission 71022) | Tabebuia heterophylla rhizosphere microbial communities from the University of Puerto Rico - S5T2R1 | ecosystem: Host-associated > Plants > Roots > Rhizosphere ... | reverse complement strand
GAGTGGGGCGAGGAGGTCGGTGTGAACGTCAGCGTCGACCACATCAACACCGCCGACGTCCCGGGCCAGATCACGTCGCAGATCGCGGCCGGATCCGGCCACGACCTCATCCAGCACATCGGCGCGATCCCGCAGTTCGAGCCGAGCGTCATCGACATGGTCGACGTCGTGAGCGAGGCCGAGAACCGCTACGGCGAGCTCTTCGAGCTGTGCCGGAAGTCGAGCTTCAACCCGAATACCGAGAAGTACTTCGCCTACTCGCCCGGCTGGGCGCCCGATCCCGGCAACTACCGCCGCTCGCTGTGGGAGGCGATCGACATGCCCGACGGCCCCTCGACGTGGGACGAGCTGCTCGAGGGTGGCAGCGAGATCCGCAGCAGCCAGGGGACCCAGCTCGGCATCGGCATGTCGCAGGAGATCGACTCGAACATGGCCGGGCTGGCGCTCATGTGGTCGTTCGGCGCGTCGGTGCAGGACGAGGACGAGAACGTCGTCATCAACTCGCCCGAGACGATCGCCGCGGTCGAGTACATGTCCGAGCTGTTCAGCGGCGCGATGACCGACGAGGTGTTCGCCTGGAACGCGGCGTCCAACAACCAGGGGCTGGTCGCCGGCTCGATGTCGTACATCCTCAACTCGATCTCGGCATATCGCACGGCGCAGGAGGAGAACCCGGTCGTCGCCGAGGACGTGTTCTTCGTGCCGGCGCTGGAGGGACCGGCGACCGCGCTCGCCGCCCAGCACGTCATCTACAACTGGATCGTCCCGGACCACGCGGCCAATCCCGACGCCGCGCAGGAGTTCCTGCTCCACTACACAGCCAACTACGACCACGCCTGTTACAACTCGAAGCTCTACGACTTCCCGGCGTTCGTCGATCGGACACCCAACCTCGACGCCTGGGTGGGGGAGGATCCGTTTGGCTCGGAGCCGACCGACAAACTCGCGCTCCTCACGTGGGACGACGCGATCCAGTGGACGACGAACATCGGCCACCCGGGATCGACCAACCCCGCGATTGGCGAGGTGTTCGGCACGAACATCATCCCGAACATGCTCGCGGCGGTGGCCCGCGGCGAGATGAACCCCGAGCAGTCCGTGGCCGACGCCGAGTCGCAGATCCGAGCGATCTTCGACCGCTGGCGGGGGCAGGGCCTCGTCGGCGGGACGAGCTGAGCGAGCGTCGAGGGGTTCCGTGGCTGATGCTGTCGCCGTCGAGACCGTCGGCCTGACCAAGCTCTTTCCGGGCGGCGACCGGCCAGCCGTCGACAAGGTCGACCTCGCGACCGAGCAGGGCGAGTACCTCGTCCTGCTCGGGCCGTCGGGCTGCGGCAAGACGACGCTGTTGCGCATGATCGCCGGCTTGGAGCAGCCGACCGACGGCGAGGTCCGCATCGGGGGCGACGTCGTCAACGGGCTGCCCCCACGCGCGCGGCGCATTGCCATGGTGTTCCAGAGCTATGCGCTCTATCCGCACAAGACCGTGCGGCAGAACATCGAGTTCCCGCTGAAAGCCGAGAAGATCCCGGCCGACAAGCGCCGGGAGCGGGCCGCGTGGGCGGCCGACCTGCTCGGGATCGCCGGCCTGCTCGACCGGCGGCCACGGCAGCTGTCGGGCGGCGAGCGGCAGCGCGTCGCGCTCGCCCGTGCGCTGGTGCGCGAGCCAAGCGTGTTCCTGCTCGACGAGCCGCTGTCGAACCTCGACGCCAAGCTGCGGGCCGTCGCCCGCGACGACCTCAAGGACTTCCACAAGGAGGTCGGCACGACGACGATCTATGTCACCCACGACCAGGTCGAGGCCATGGGGATGGGCGACCGCATCGTCGTCATGCTCGACGGGCAGGTCCGCCAGGTTGGTCCGCCGCAGGCGGTGTACGAGCGCCCCGCCGACACGTTCGTCGCCACGTTCCTCGGCTCGCCGCCGATGAACCTGGTGCCGCGCGACGACGTGATCGTCGGGTTCCGGCCCGAGAAGGCGCTCCCCGCCGACGTGCTGGGCGAGCGCCTCGACGGCCACACGCGCTGGTCGCTCGACGTCAACCGGATCGAGTACCTGTCGGGCGACCGGCACCTGCACGGGCTCGCCACCGGACTCGGCAAGCCGACCCCCGTGATCGTGCGGCTGCCGGCCACGGTGCTCACGCCGATCGAGGCGGGCACGACCTACGAGTTCGTCGTACGTGAGACCGACCTCCGCTACTTCGACAGCGAGACGGAACGAGCCCGCGAGGACCCGTCGTGACCGCGACGAGCGCGCCGGCCCGGGCCAGGGTCACCGACCGAGAAGGCCTGCTCGCCCGTCTCATGCTGCTGCCGGCGATCGTCTACATCCTCGCCCTCGTCGCCATCCCGTTCGTCGTGGCGATCGCGTACAGCTTCAGCGACGTCACGGCCGGAGACCCGAGCTTCGACTGGGTCGGGCTCGAGAACTACAGGGCCAACCTCGACGATCCGGTCTTCACCCGTTCCCTGTGGAACACCTTCTTCTTCACCGCCGCAACCATGGTCCTGACGGTGGTGTTCGCCAACATCGTGGCCCTGCTGCTCACGACCGACTTCCGGGGCAAGTGGTTCGTGCGCTTCCTGATCCTGCTGCCGTGGACCACGCCGGCCGCCCTCGGCGCCATCGCCTGGCTGTTCATGCTCGACTCGTTGCTCAGCCCGATCGACTGGATCCTGTGGCAGATCGGCCTGCTCGAAGAACCGCGCCACGTGGTCTGGCTCGGCAACTCCGGCTGGGCCAAGGCGTCGGTCATCGGCGTGCAGGTCTGGCGGCTGGTGCCGCTCGCCGCGGTCATCATCATGGCCGGCCAGACGTCGATCCCCGATGACATCAAGGACGCGGCCGCGATCGACGGCGCCGGCTTCTGGCGGCGGCTGTGGGAGGTGACCCTGCCGCTCACGCTGCCGGTCATCGCGATCGCCGTGCTGTTCGGTTCCATCCTCACGTTCACCGACATGAGCTTGGTGAGCGTGCTGACCAACGGCGGACCGGTGAACCAGACGCAGGTACTCGCGAGCTGGGCATACGTCCGGGGGATCGACGGCGGCAACCTGGCCCAGGGCGCGGCGGTGGCCGTGTTCCTGCTGCCCCTGCTGCTGGCGGCGACGATCGCGATCCTGCGCGCCGTGCGCCGGTGGGAGGTGGGCTGAGGTGACGGGCACCGTCGACGCGGCGGCCGGCCCTGCTGGGCCGGGCCCGGACCCTGCCGACGCCACCGCCCCGCGGGGTGCCGCCGGCCCGACGGTCGAGCAACAACGCCGGCAGGCCCGGCGCCGCCACGTCGCGGCGCGGATCGTCGTCTACCTCGTCGCGATCCTCGCCGCGCTGGTCTCGGCGTTCCCGTTCATCGTCGAGGCCATCATCACGTTCAAGCGCGACCAGGACCTGTACGCACCTGGCAACAACCCGTTCATCTACAACCTCGACCCCACCGTCGAGCACCTCGACTTCCTATTCACGGGCACCGGGTTCCTGGGCTTCGTCGGCAACACGCTCCTGGTCGGCGGCGCCGTGGTCGCGATCACGCTGGTGCTCGCGCTACCCGCGGCGTACAGCCTGGCCCGACTGCCGTTGCGGTGGGGCGGAGCGCTCGGAATCACGATCTTCCTCGTCTACCTCATCCCACCGTCCCTGCTGTTCGTGTCCTTCTCGCGGCTCGTCGCCAACCTCGACCTGCAGGACTCGAAGTGGGCGCTCGTCGTGCTGTACCCGACGATCACCGTGCCGGTCTCGGTATGGCTGCTGACCGGGTTCTTCCGCTCGATCCCCCGTGACATCGAGGAGCAGGCAATGGTCGACGGCTACAGCCGGCTCGCTGCGTTCGGGCGGGTGGCGGTGCCGCTGGCGTTCCCCGGCATCGTCGCCGTCGTGGTGTTCGCCTTCACGCTGTCGGCCCACGAGTATCTCTACGCCAGCGCGTTCGTGTCCTCCAGCAGCGAGAAGACCGTGAGCATCGGAATCCCGACCGAGCTGGTGCTCGGCGACGTGTTCCACTGGCAAGAGCTGCAGGCCGCTGCGCTGCTCGTCGCCCTGCCCATCGCGTTCATGTTCAACCTCCTGCTCGGTCGGTTCGTGGCCGGCTTCACGATGGGGGCCGTCAAGGGCTGACGGCAGGCGGCGGGCGGCGTGGGTCAGATCCCGGCGCGACAACCCGCCCCGCACGTTCAGTGGATGCGATGGCTAGATCGAAGGAGCTGCGAGCACCGGCCCGCTCGTGCGTGAGAGTCGTGTCAGCCGGCCGCCGTAGTTCGGACGCTCGGGGCGGCCGGGAGCGCGCCCAACTCCGCCACCGCGGCGTCGCACTCACGGTCGGCCTCGACCTCGGCGCTACGGTCGCCGCGGCACCCATTGTCGAACGAGATGCTGGTAACGAACAGTGCCGCGCTTGAACCAACAGTCCCGGACTGTCGGGGACCGTCCGGGGCGACAGCGGAGGGAGTGGTGTGGAGCGGAGGCAGTGGGATTCGGTATCGCGCCTGGTGGGCCACGGTGCCGGGAGCAACGGTGCGAGCAACCACCGCAAGGCACCGGCCGGCGGCGCCCTAACTCGCAGCCCGGTTGGTGCGGCTCCACCTTGCGGCAGAGGCGGTAAGCGCGAGCACTCGTCCGTGTCTGACCGTCTGGCTACGCTTAGTTGCGGGACAACTACGGGGTGCGGGTTCCAGCACCTATCGTGAGAGGGCGAGGCGTCATGGTCTGTCTCCTGCGGGCCTTCGGCCGCCGACGGCGATCGACTACCGGACATCGCTGCGCCGGGGCATCCGGGTTGAGCAGATATCGACGGGGGGAGCGGTGACGTCGACTCGTCGCTGGTCGTCCAGGACTCACGAGCGACGCGAGTGGAACGGGAGAAGCGCCAAAATCGCGAGCCGCCGCTATTGGCACCGCCGGCGCGGCACGATGGCAATTGAGACGGCGATCGGCGCTGGCGCGCTGCTCTTTGTGCTGTGGATCGCCTGGGCAATGGCCGTGTTCGCGCGTGGCAAGTTCTGGATCGTCGACTTGGAGGAACGGTGCCACGGCGCGGAAACGCAGTGCGCTGTGTTCTTGGGCTTCGGCTCCTCACTGCTGACGGTGGCCCTGGTCACAGCGGTGTTCGTCGTGTGGCGACTGTGGCGCGCCAAGCAGCCAATTGCGCGCAGGGCCAGGACCAAGGCTCGCGAGTTCGTCCCGACCGCCGCCTACAGCACCATGGAGCAGGTCGTTGGCCGAGACGAGCTATGCGACGTCATCAGCCAAGAGCTCAGGGACCGTGGCGCGAGGCGGCCGTACGTGCTGGTCGGTGGCGTCGGAGTTGGCAAGACCGCGGTCATGGTCCGCTTAACGGAGGTGCTCGCCCAGCGTGGTGCGATCCCGGTGCCGGTGCGGTTGCGCGATGTCGGCGAGGGGTTGCTCGACTTCAGCGAGTTGGCGCGCGTGCGGTTTTGCCGCGAGGTGGACGAGTCGCTGCTCCGCGAGGGGCTGGTGGCCCGGGCGGTCGGCGACCAAGCGTGGCGATGGCTTCGCAAGGAGGACCGGGTCGTCGTGCTCGCCGATGGCCTCGAAGAGGTGTTCGCCGAGGGGGAGAAGGAGAGGGACCGCGACATCCTGATCCGCCGGGCGATCCGGGAGGCGGGCGAGCAGAAGCTGCCGCTGGTCATCGCCTCGCGGCCGCATGCCCCGCTGAGTGACATCGAGGCGGCGGTGACCGAATTGGAGCCGCTGAGCGAGGAGGCTGCGCTGGCGTACATCGGCGAGGGTGGGCACAGTTCCGACCAGCACTTGGTGGACTGGGTCGTAGAGCTGGCCGATGTCACCGAGGCCCCGCTGTACCTTCAGATAACCAAGCAGCTGTACCAGCATCACCTGCTGGGGTCTGTGGTGGGTCGCAGCGATGGGGGCAGGCTCGACAACCGTGGCATGGATCGGGTGGGGTTAAGGCGCCGGTTGCTGAACACCTGGACCGACGCGATCGTCGGTGGCCAGCTTCGCTCGGAGCTGGCTCTGCCGCGTCGGGCTCGTCTCGGCGCGGTTGAGCACATCTCGGCGCTGGCCTGCGTCGGACTGGTGCAGGACACCCTCGAGGTGAGGTTCGAGCAACTACTGCGTCCTGACGACAGCGGGAAGAGCGGGCCGGCCCATGCGAAGCTGCTATGGGAGAGGTTGAAGACGCGGCTGAACGAGCTTCATGGCGACCGATTCGATGGTGCCCAACGCATCGGGGCGCGGGGGCCGCAATCGGTGTCCGGCGAGAGCTTCGCGCTGGCAGCGACATGGGGGGAGCAGCTCGGGTTGGTCGAGGCCCACGGCGACCGTGTGCGGTTCCAGCACAGCATCATGCAGGCGTACCTGGGTTCACGCTTCATGGACGTCGTCCTCACGGAGCCGGGTTTCCTCACTGACGCGCTCCATGGAGAGTCCGGACCGAGCCGGGAGTTCCTTATCTCGTTGGCGTTCCGATCCAGAGACGCAGACTCGACTGCCGAACCAGGAGTGCGCTCCAGTGTCGGCGAGCTCATGGAAGCAGCGAAGGGACGCTGGGACGAGAAGGCCCTGAATCTCTACGCGACGGCATTGGAAGTCGACAGTGCCTGCGAACGCACCAGGTACCCCCAGATCGCGGCCGAGCTCAAGGGTCAGTGGCGATTCGTCGAGTCCCAAGATGACCAGGGCCTCGTTGTGGCGAAGCTCAATCTTGTGCACCGATGCGGCGACGTGCTCCGCCAGACCGCCACGGACTCCAGAAATGCGCTCGCCAGCAAGGAGCTCGAACAGGCGTACCGTGACCTCTTCGACGTCGCTTGCCAGGAGCGCTCCTACGAGGTCCGGCTCGCGACCGCGGAGGAGATCGGCTCTGGTGGCGACACGGCCTTTCATGCACTCCGCGCCGAGTTCGAACTTGCTCCGAAGGAAGTCGCCACGCCCGAGCGGACCTCTGAGGAGCGCGAGCAAAAGGAGAAGGAGCGACGCCGCCTCATCATGTGTGCCTGGCTCATCCCCCTGCTCCTTGGTTCCGTGAGCAACGAAGCGGACCGAGACGGTGCGAAAACGCTCCTCGTCAAATGGTTGGCGTGGGTCAGATCGGACCCGCCCGATGACCGGAAGTGCCCACTGCCCCTCACAGTTGAGATCGCGCTCAGCCAGGGCTTCAAGGCGGCCGCCAACCGGCGGGCACGCCACTTCGCGACCTCCCCAGAGGCACGGGTCATCCTGGCGGAACAGGCCGAGGAACTGCTCGGGCAAGGCAGGTTCTGGTATTCCCAGCTGACGCTCATCCAGGCGCTGACCCTTTGGGCGCTCGCGGACAGCAGCGACTCGACGTCGGTTCGCGACGTGGCCGGCACCCGGGCCTCCCCGAGGAGGCGGGTGGACCGGTGGCTCTCCATCGCGACGAGCGGCACAGACGCGCGCAACCGGCTGCATCCGTTCGTTCGCGAGGCGGCGGAGCTCGCCGTTAAGGCGCTGGTGACCGGCCGTCCGGAGCGGTACTTGTGGATCGACGAGACGGGCGTGATCAGCAAGGTTGGATCTCGCCCGAGCGATCCAAGCCAACCTCGGATGCACAACCTATGGATCCCGCCCTCGACAGGCTGGACCGCTCTGGACCGTTGTGCCCAACAACTCGTCGCCGACGTGCTGCTGCTGCTCAACCTGGCCGATCGGGGCGAGCCCGACGAGCACGAGCGGTATCTCCGTCGAGCGAACCGGGACGACCTTCCACCGTGCCTCACCGGCGACCGCACCACGATGCGACCCGACCTCAGCGTTGCCCGGCCAGGTCTGAGTAACCCAGGATCGAGCTGCGCGGACGGGTGCGCGTTTGGACTCTGCCCTTACCCGCCTCGTGGCACCCCGCAGCGCCAGGAGCTGAGTGAGGCCTTTTGTCGCAGGCAACAGACACTGCTGAGCCCTCGGCCCACGAACTGGTTCGGGCGAGGATCGGCATCCTGGCAGCGCGCCCGCCAGCGCGACCTCCGGGTCTTCTGGAAGACGATGGCCGACCGCAAGCGGGTCCCCCCTTCCGATGGGAGCGCACGCTGAGCCAACGGCGCCGAGGCCGTCACGGACATCTGCGGCCGATGGCGAGGCGCTGCGAGCCGCCGTGACGTCCAGCTCGCAGCTGCGACCTGAGGTGCACGGCGCGAACGCTCGGCCCAGGTCGTTACACCCAAACGACACTCGGGCACGGGACCGTCCGGTACCACGGGGCGGAGGGAGTGGGATTCGAACCCACGGTGGGCAGGACCCACACACGCTTTCCAAGCGTGCCGATTCGGCCGCTCTCGCATCCCTCCTTGGGTGGGTGCCCGGGGCAGCACACGCTATCGTGTGCCGCGCCCGTGACCGCAGGTGGCGGCCGGGTCCTGTGCAACTGCAGCCCGTGAACCGAGTCAGGGCCGGGAGGCAGCAGCTCTCAGCGGAACCTGTGGTGTGCCGCAGACCGCCTGGCCGTCACCTCCGGTGACGGGCACCGTGCTTCCGGCTCCTGGCTACTTCATGGCCGGGGCCGCTCGGGCCCTGGCGCCTCCGGTGGCGGGCATGGTGCTGCCCCGCTCCTGGCCACTTCGTCGCCGGACCCGTCCTGCCGGGTCGGTAGGGCGACCCCTGGCCAGGCGACCCCACGGCCGTCCTCGTCGCCGCGGCGGAAGCGGGTGACGATGACCGCAACTGCTCGGCCTGCGGGACGAGCGACCGCGGGCCGGCGGCGTCTCAGGTGCCGTGCAGCACGACGTAGGCGGCCACGATGGCGGCGCTGTTGGTGGCGGCGTGCACGATCAGCGGAGCGAGGAGGCTCCCCGACGCCAGCCGCAGCGCGCAGAAGAGGAGTCCGCCGACGGTGGTGAGCGCGACGGCGGCTGTGACGGCGCCCACCTGGGACCACGCACCCTCGGCCAGGTCGTTGGTGGCGAGCGTCCCGAGAGTGGGCCGGATGTGCCACAGCCCGAACAGCAGGGATGACACGGCGACAGCCGTCTTCATCGGGACCATCCGGGCGAGCAGCGCGAGCAGCACACCCCGGAAGGCGAACTCCTCCAGGACGGCGGTACCCAAGGGGATGCGGACCAGCGCCTGATACGAGAGCTCGACGGCGGTGTCCACGTCTGCGATCCGCTGATCCTCAAACCACGGGCGCGTGAGGGGGATGGCGGCACCGAGGGCGATCCCGGTGACCACGATGGCCGCGACCGCCAGGCCCACGACAGCGCCCCGGGGCGCCGCGGCGCGCGACAGTCCCAGCTCGCCCGCGGACAGCCCGGCGGCGCGGCTCACGATTGCGAGCAGGCCCGCCGTTGTGAGGTTGACCGGCACGTACAGCACCGGCACGACCAGCGGCTCCCCCACCGTGTTGCGAACAGCGAGCACTCCCACGACGATCGCCACGGCAGTCGGCGGGTCCAGTGTCAGACGGGTCACCCTCACCGGCACTACAGCGTGGCCCGGGACAGCGTTGAGTGTCGCGTTGTCGTCACAGGGTGAGGGTGAGGTGCCCGAGGACGCGGCCGTCGCGCAGGGCGACGATCGTCGGGCCCCGGCGGCGACCGAGAGCAGGCGTCGAGGAGCCCGGTGCGACCGTGACCTCGATGCGACGCTAGCGATCGCCGTGTGCTTCGACGTGGGCGGCGAGCTTGTCGAGCGCCATCGCCCATCCCGCCGCACCCGGGGAATCGCTCGGAACACCGGCGTGGGTCATCACCATCTTCGTGCGGCCGCCACCCAGATCCTCGAGTTCAACGCGCACCTCCGTGGTCGTGGGATGTCCCTCGGGCATGCCCAGGTCCGCAGGCGATAGCACGCGCCCGTTCTCGTCGGACATGGACTCGCTGTAGACGAGTCGCTCGTGCTCTACGACCTCGCGGTACTCGCCGGTGAACCACATTTGCATCGGGCCGTCCGGGGTGTGCATCTCCATGCACACCAGACGCGAGCCGCCGACGCGCACATCCATCTTCGCGACGGGGATGCTGGCGCCGTTGGGGCCGTACCACGCACTGAAGTGTTCTGGGTCGGTCCACATCTGCCAGATGAGGTCCACCGGGGCGTCGAAGCTGCGTTCGATCACCACCGCGTCCTGTGACCCGTGGTCGTCAGTCATCGTGTTCCTCCACCTTTCGTTGCGGTGAGAGCCGTGCCAGGTAGTGATCCATGCGGTCGAAACGGGCCTCCCACACCGGCCGGTACTGCTCGGCCCAAGTGGAGACCTGCTCGAGTGCTGTGGCGTCGAGGGCACACGGTCGGTACTGGGCTCGCGCACCCCGTCTGACCAATCCGGCCCGTTCCAGCACCTTGATGTGCTTCGAAATGGCCGGAAGCGTCATGTCGAACGGCTCGGCAAGCTCGTTGACGGTTGCCTCACCTTCTGCGAGACGCGCCAGGATGGCTCGCCGCGTGGCGTTGGCCAGCGCGGCGAACGTCTCGCTGAGCCGGTCCTCGTCCGTTCCCGTGGGCATGACAACCAGTACTTTCCACGTTGGCTAATTAACTAACTAGGAAACTATGGGGACGGAGTCACTGCCGTCAACCCCGTGGCAGGAAGGGAGGACGCGCCACGCCTGCCGAGATCGGGACGCGCAGCGAGGGAGAGGGTCGCCTCCTTCCGCCGGGTTCGCCGGGCCCGATGAACGCGTCAACCTGGGCGCTACTTGAACAGCTGCATCACGCTCGGGTGTGGATGCGCTGGCCCTGAGGCCCGAGGATCATGATGACCTCGACCGGCTCGTCGACCACGCCGAACCAATGCGGCGTCCAGGTGCTGAACTCGACGGCCTCACCCGGTTCGATCGTGAGGTCGTCGTCGCCGAGCAGCAGCCGCAGGCGCCCGTCGAGCACGTACATCCACTCGTAGCCTTCGTGCACCGGCAGCTCGGTGGGCGGCGTGCGGCGCTGCCGGGCGATGCGGGCCTTGTAAGCCAGCAGGCCGGCACCGGCGCTCCGGTTCGTGAGCGGCCAGTAGGTGATGCCGTGAACCCTGAGCGGTTCGCTGCGGACTCGGGGATCGGGCCGCGGCGCCGTACCGAGCAGGTCGTCGGTGGTGACGTCGAGGGCGGCGGCGAGCCGCGGGATGTGGTCGAGGGCCAGGCGACGCTTGCCCGCCTCGAGGCGGCTGAGGGTGGACACGTCGATGTGCGCCCGCTCGGCGACCTGCTGGAGGGTCAGCTCGCGCTCGGCCCGCAACTCTCGCAGCCGTCGGCGGACTCGGGAGTCGATTGCATCGTCCGCATTGTTTGCCTGTATGGCAAGCGATATTGGCATCTCGGGCCGGGACCCGCACGATCTGCGGCATGGACACCAGCACCGATCCCATTTGGGACTGCATCGTCGTGGGCGGCGGCGCCGCTGGCCTGAGCGCCGCACTGGTGCTCGGGCGGGCCCGCCGGCGGACGCTCGTCGTCGACGCCGGACGGCAGAGCAACCGTGTGGCCGAGGGCATGGGCGGTCTGCTCGGCCACGACGGTCTCCCGCCCGCCGCTCTCTACGCCACCGGGTGGCAGGAATTGGCCGCCTACCCGAGCGTCGAGCTCCGTACCGGCCACGTCAGGCGCGGCGAGCGACGGGGCGACGGCCCGTTCGTCCTCGAGCTGGACGACGGCAGCCGGCAGGCGTCCCTGCGCGTGGTGCTGGCCGCCGGCATGGACTACGACTACCGGCGCCCCGACCTGCCGGGCATGGCCGAGCGATGGGGGCGCTCGGTCTTCCACTGCCCGTTCTGCCATGGCTGGGAGGTGCGGGACCGGGCGCTCGGCGTGCTCGACCGCGGCCCGACCGGCGTGCGGCGGGCGCTTCTGCTACGGATGTGGAGCGACGACGTGACTCTGCTCGCGGACGGTCCCGCCGAGCTCGGCGCCGAGCAGCGCGAACGGCTGCGCTCTGCCGGGATCGCGGTCGACGAACGGCCGGTCGTCGGGCTGCGGGGCCCAGGCGACACGGTGACCGCCGTGGTGTTCGCCGACGGCGACGAGCGCCCGTGTGGTGGCCTCCTCGTCGCCGTCACGCTGCGGCAGCGGTCGGAGCTCGCCGAGCAGCTGGGCGCGGTCGCCGCACCGCCGGGACCGGTCGCAGCCGACGCCGTCGAGGTCGATCCAACGGGGCAGACGAGCGTGCCCGGCCTGTTCGCCGCCGGCGACCTCACCGGTCGGATGCCGTCGGTGGCCAACGCGATCGCCTCCGGCTCGGCCGCTGCGGCCGGGGTGGTGCACAGCCTGGCCGACGAGCTGCTCCACGCTCCGCAGCGGGCCCCGGCCCGCGCATGAGCCGGCGATGACTTTCAACCGGTCGCCACGTCGTCTATCGATGACGTCAGCCCGATTCGAGGAGTGAGCCATGAGCTTCCACCCGTACCTGTTCTTCAGCGGCGGCTGTGCCGCCGCGTTCCAGCGGTACCACGAGATCTTCGGCGGAGACCTTCAGATCATGACCAACGCCGAGCTGCCGGAAGGCGTCGACCAGATGCCCGGGGCCGAGCCGCAGCACGTCATGCACGCGTCGCTGACCCTCGGCGAGTCGCGCCTGCTCATGGGCTCCGACGACCCCACTGGCACCGGCGGTCCGAAGGTCGGAATCGCTGTCGCCTACGTGGCGCCCGACGAGGGCGAGGCCAAGCGGGTGTTCGATGCCCTCGCCGACGGAGGCGAGACCACGTTGCCGTTCGGGGCAACGTTCTGGTCGCGCGGCTTCGGTATGTGCACCGACCGCTTCGGCATCCCCTGGATGGTGGATACGGCCGGGGAACCACAGCCGGGCTGACCCCGACCACCGGCCTCGCTACCGGCTCGGGGCGAACGCCGGCCTCAACGTGAGGACCCGGAGCCCAAGGCCGCCACGCGTGCCGCCGATAGCATCCCGCCCGATGGCCGCGTACCAGTCGCTCTACCGGCGCTATCGCCCGCAGCGCTTCGACGAGGTGCTGGGGCAGGAGCACGTGACCAAGGCCCTGCGCAACGCCGTGCGCGAGGGCCGCGTTGGTCACGCCTACCTGTTCAGCGGGCCGCGCGGCACCGGCAAGACGTCGACGGCGCGCATCCTGGCCAAGGTCCTCAACTGCGACGCGCCGGTCGACGGCGAGCCCTGTGGCAAGTGCGACAACTGCGTGGCCGTGGCCGACGGAAGGGTCACCGACTGGTTGCTCGAGCAGGACGCCGCGTCCAAGAGCAAGGTCGACGACATGCGCGACCTGATCGAGCGGGTTCCCCTCGGCACGTCGGGCAAGCGGCGGGTGATCATCCTCGACGAGGTCCACATGCTGAGCCAGGGCGCGGAGAACGCCCTCCTGAAGACCCTCGAGGAACCGCCCGAGCACGTCGTGTTCGTGCTCGCCACCACCGACCCGCAGAAGGTGCGACCGACGATCCGCAGCCGCACGCAACACTTCGAGTTCCGGCTGCTGTCCCCGGACGTCCTGGCCGATCACGTACGCCACGTCGTCGCCGACGCCGGCCTGGGCCTCGACGCCGACGAGGTGGACCGCGCCGTTGACCACGTCATCCGCAGCGGCGCCGGCTCGGCCCGCGACACGCTGTCGGCGCTCGACCAGGTGGCGGCCCTGGGCGAGGTGTTCGAGGCGCCCGAGCCGGTGGACGCCGTGCTGGATGCGCTGTGCGATCGGGACGCCGGCGCCGTCCTGGTCGCTGTGGCCGACGCCCTGGCCGCCGGTCGCGATCCCCGTACCCTCGGCGAGGACCTGATCGCCGCCCTGCGCGATGCCTTCCTCGCGGTGATGGGTGCGGCGGACGAGCACGTCGCTCCGGCCCAGCGGGAACGGGCGTCCCGCGTCGGCGACCGGCTGGGGCCGGCGGGCCTGACACGGGCGCTCGACGTGCTCGGCGAGTCGCTGGTCGAGCTGGCTCGCAAGCCCGATCCGCGGATCGTGGTCGAGGTCGCGCTCGTCCGCCTGACCCAGCCCGCGACCGATCGGACCCTCGACGCCATCCTCGAACGCCTGGACCGCCTGGAGCGTGGCGATGGTCCCGGCGACGGGGGACCGGGCGGTGGAGGGTCGGACGCGGTCAACCCCTCTGGAGGAGCGGCGGCAGCCCGGGAGGCGCTTTCGAACCGCCGCCGCGACGATGCCCATCGACCGCCGGAACCAGGGTCCCGGACCCGCGACAAGCCCACGCTCGGCGCCGTCGTCCGTCAGCAGGGGGAGCGCGCCGGTCAGGCGGAACCCGCGGGGACGGTGCCGACCCCCGCCGGGCGGGTCCCGGACCTCGAGGAGATCACCAACGCGTGGACGGACACGGTGCTCACCCGGTTGCCGAAGTCGGTCCGGAGCCGCTGGCGCGGCGGGCGGTGGGTCGAGCCGGACCCGCGGACGTTGCGCTTCGCGGTTTCCAACGAGTGGCACCAGAAGGCGTGTGACGAGACCCGGGGTGAGGTGGAGGAGGCGCTGCTCGCGCACTTCGGGGGCCCCGTCCCGGTGGCGATCGTGGTCGAGGGCGAAACTGCGGGCGCCGGCTCCGCGGCCTCGCCTGCGCCGCCGCCCGATGACCCCGCGCACATCGACCCCGCCGAGCTCCGCGACGCCGACGACGCCCCGGTCACCGACGTGGACCTGGTCGTGCGGACGTTCGGCGGCGGCGAGCTCATCCAGGAGGACTGACCCGATGGCCGACACCCCGTCCGATCCACCGGTGCCCGACCGCCCCGCACCCGGCGCGTTGCCGGGACTGGGCGACCTCGGTGGACTGCTCGAGTCGGCCCAGGAGGCGTTCTCGGCGCAGGCGCGGGCCGCCGACGAGATCGTGACCGGCAGTGCCGGCGGCGGCGTGGTGACAGTGGAGATGACGGGCACGGGTGACGTCCGCTCGATCACGCTCGCGCCCGAGATCGTCGACCCCGAGGACATCGAGATGCTCCAGGACCTCATCGTGGCTGCGCTCCACGACGCGGGGGCGAAGGTCACCGCCCTCCAGCGCGACGCCCTGGGTGCGCTGGGTGGGCTCGATATCGACGGGCTTGGGGGTGCGCTAGGCGGCCTGCTCGGCGGCCCGGGCACGGCCTCCGACCCCGACAAGGGTTAGCGGGGCGCCGTGGCCGTATACGCCGGTCCGGTCCAGGACCTCATCGACGAGCTGGGGCGGCTGCCGGGCGTCGGGCCCAAGTCGGCGCAGCGGATCGCGTTCCATCTCCTCAAGCTGCCCAAGGCCGATGCGCTCCGCCTGGCCCGCGCCATCGGGGAGGCCAAGGACCGGGTCACGTTCTGCCAGACCTGCTTCAACGTGTCCGAAGGTGAGACCTGTGGCATCTGCGCCGATGCCCGACGCGACGCCACGGTCGTCTGTGTCGTCGAGGAGCCTCGCGACGTCGTGGCGGTCGAGAAGACCGGCGAGTTCCACGGGCGCTATCACGTGCTGCAGGGGGCCATCAGCCCCATCGAGGGCGTCGGTCCCGAGCAACTCCGCATCCGTGAGCTCCTCGACCGCATCGAGCGCGACGGCATCACCGAGGTCATCCTCTGCACGAACCCGAACCTCGAGGGCGAGGCCACCGCGCTGTACCTCGGCCGGTTGCTCAAGCCCCTGGGACTGAGGGTGACCCGCATCGCCAGCGGCCTGCCGGTGGGGGGCGACCTCGAGTACGCCGACGAATTGACGCTGGGCCGGGCGCTCGAGGGACGACGAGACGTCGAGGCGTGACCGGACCGACATCGCCTGTCCTCGGCCCGCCCCGAGGTTTCCCCCGCCAGCGTCCCCAGGTGCACCGGCCCGACGATCGAGGCGGGCGGACGGGACCGACCATCGGACCGGCACACCTGGAGACGCCAACGCACGAAGAACTAGCCGGCCTATCCCGTATAGCCCCCCGCTGCAACGTTGCACGTACGTTACACCTGTAACGGCGGATGCGCTAGTCGAACGCATTACGCGTCAATTTGATTACTCTCAGTGGTTGGAGCCTGGATGTCCGGGACATGACGGGCTCGTCTAGTGTCACGCAATGGATTTCGCCCTGAGCCCGCGGGCCGAGGAGTTGCGCAAGCGGCTCGGGGCCTTCATGGACGAGTGCGTCTATCCCAACGAGGCGCGCTACCAGCAGCAGATCGCCGACTCGGGTGATCCCCACTTCCATGCGCCGGTCCTTGACGAGCTCAAGGTGGAGGCGCGCGAACGTGGGCTGTGGAACCTCTTCCTCCCGCACGAGACCGAGTGGACGGAGGGCCTCTCGAACCTCGACTACGCCCCGCTGGCCGAGCTGACGGGGCGCAGCCCGCTGGCGCCCGAGGCGCTCAACTGCTCGGCGCCCGACACGGGCAACATGGAGCTCCTCACGATGTTCGGCACCGATCAGCAGAAGGAGCGCTGGCTCCGTCCGCTGCTCGAGGGCGAGATCCGCTCGTGCTTCGCGATGACCGAGCCGGCGGTCGCCAGCTCCGATGCCACCAACATCTCGCTGCGGATCGAACGGGACGACGACCACTACGTGCTCAATGGGCACAAGTGGTGGATCAGCGGGGCGGCCCGGGAGCGCTGCCGGGTCGCGATCGTGATGGGCAAGACCGACCCCGACGCGCCACCGTACCGGCAGCAGTCGATGGTCTTGGTTCCCATGGACGCCCCGGGGCTCGAGAACGTCCGCAGCCTTCCGGTGTTCGGCTACCAGGACAACGAGGGCCACTGTGAGCTGATATTCGAGGACGTGCGCGTGCCCGCCGATCACCTGCTCGGGGAGGAGGGTGGTGGCTTCGCCATGGCACAGGCCAGGCTCGGCCCGGGCCGGATCCACCACTGCATGCGGGCCATCGGGGTCGCCGAACGGGCTCTGGAGCTGATGTGCCGCCGGGTGCGTGAGCGCACGGCGTTCGGCAAGCCCTTGGCCGAGCAGGGCGTGATCCAGCAGTGGATCGCCGATAGCCGCATCGAGATCGAACAGGTTCGCCTGCTCGTGCTCAAGACCGCCTGGCTGATGGACACGGTCGGCAACAAGGGCGCCCGCATCGAGATCTCGGCGATCAAGGTCGCCGCCCCCGACGTGGCCCTGCGGGTCATCGACCGCGCCATCCAGGCCCACGGTGCACTCGGCGTGTCCAACGATGCCCCACTGGCGTCGATGTACGCACATGTCCGCACGTTGCGGTTGGCCGACGGTCCCGACGAGGTGCACCGCATGTCGGTGGCGCGGCGCGAGCTCCGAAAGTACGAGGAGGGATAAGGGCTGGCATGAGGCGTCTGGTGGCGGGCGCGGCGGGCGTGGCGGTCGTCGGGTTGCTGATGGCCGCCGGCTGTGGTGGTGACGACGACGGCACGTCCAGCGAGGCGGTCGACGAGTTCTGCGAAGGCTTCAACGACGTCAACGATCGCTTCTCGGACATCAACGTGACGGATCAGGACGCGCTCGCCGAAGCCCTCGACATGCTCCGAGATCTGGATCCTCCCGAGGAGATCGCGGACGAGTACGAGAAGGTCCTCGAAGGCTTCGAGAAGCTGTCCGAGATCGACATCACCGATCGGAACGCGGTGGCCGAGGTGCAGGAGGACCTTCCGGACGCCGAGGAGGCGTTCAACACCGTCGGCCAGTTCGTCGAAGAAGAGTGCTGACCGCCTCGGACCGGCCCCCGGTCCGCCGGGTCAGCTTGCTGGGTGCGCGGGCCGGTGCACGACGAGGCTCACCCGCGTGCCGTCGGGCAGGGGGGTGAAGCTCACCTCGTCGGCGAGGGTGCGCATGAGCGCGATGCCCAGGCCGCTCTCGTGGCGCAGCCGCCGGGGGTCGGTGACGGCCGGGAGGGTCTCGATTCCTTCGGGATCGAACCCCGCGCCGCGATCGATGACCTCCACCCGCACCTCGTCGTCCGCGATCGTGCAGCGGACGATCACCGGTCCATCCGACCAGTTGGACTCGTGGGCCTCGATGGCGTTGGAGCAGGCCTCCGTGACCGCGATCTTCAGGTCGTCCAGGCGGGCCTGGCCCAGCCCTGGCGCCAGCGATCCGATCGCGGCGTCGACCACCAGCCGCACCAGCGAGAGGTAGGCGGAGCGGGCCGGGATCTCCAGCTCCACGACCGCCATGGGGTCATCCCGCTGAGATGGCGTCGTCGAGCGACGCGTGGAGCGGCACGGCCTTGTCGAGGCCAGTGATCTCGAACAGGCGGCGAATCCGAGCCTCGGTGCACACCAGGCGGAGGTCGCCGCCGTGGGTTCGGACCCGCTTCAGCAGGCTGACGATGGTGCCGAGGCCGGTGGAGTCGAGGAAGTCGACGGCCTCGAGGTCGAGCACCAGCCGCGTCGCCCCGCTGTTCACGAGACCGATCAGGCGCTCCCGCAGGGAGGGGGAGGTGGCGACGTCGATCTCGCCGTGGACCGTGACGACGGTCCACGCCTTGACCTCCGACACCTCGGTGCGCAGCTCCATGGCTCGGTGACCCTATCGCCTGGCTTCTTCGCCCCAGGTGAGGCAACATGGCCAGGCGCGTGACACTCGTGGAATTCCACGGGCGTAACCTGCCACTCGGTCATGGCCCTCGTCGACATCACGTCCGTGCTCGAGGGGTCGGTCGGTGAGCCGATCGGCATCCCCGGCCGCGAGGTGGGGACCGAACCGATGGCAGCGCTGCTGGGAGCACTGGCCGGCAGAGACGTGGCTGCGGTCGGCTGCGGCGCCTCGGCGCTGGTCCACGTGCAGCGGGTCGCCGGACGCCCGGGACGCCCCGGCGAAACCGCCCGCCCCCTGCCGGACGGGGTGCGGGCGTGCCTGCGCGTGCCGCACCTCTGGTCGCACCAGGCCGAGGCCATCGACCGGGCACGCGCCGGGCGCTCGGTGGTCGTCGCCACGGGTGCTGCATCGGGGAAGTCGCTCTGCTACCAGGTGCCGATCGCCGAGGCGGCCCTGGCGCCGGTGCGGCGCGGCACCGCCCTGCTGGTCTTTCCCACCAAGGCCCTGGCGCACGATCAGCTGCGGGCGCTTGCCGAGCTCGGGTTTCCCGGGGTCGTCGCCGGTGCGTACGACGGCGACGCCGGCCCGGAGGAGCGGGCCTGGATCCGGCGCCACGCCACCGCGGTGCTGACGAACCCGGAGATGCTGCACAGCGGGATCCTCCCGCATCACGATCGGTGGGCAACGTTCCTGGGTCGACTGCGCTACGTCGTCGTGGACGAGTTGCACGCGTTCCGGGGAATCTTCGGTAGCCACGTGGCCCACGTGCTGCGCCGACTCCGCCGCTTGGCGCACCGCTACGGCGCCGATCCCACCTTCGTGTGTTGCTCGGCCACTATCGGTCAACCGGACGTGCTGGCCTCGGACCTGTGCGGCCTCCCGGTCGAGGCCGTGGTGGACGACGGCTCGCCGCAGGGCGAGCGGCTGGTGGCGGTGTGGAACCCGCCGCGACTCGACGAGCTGACCGGGGTGCGGGCCTCGGCCAACCGGGAGACCGCCGGCTTGGTGGCCGAACTGGTGGGTTCGGGACACAAGACCATCGCGTTCTGCCGCAGCCGACGGTCCACCGAGGTCGTGGCCTCGGATGCCCGCCGCCGCCTGCCACCCGCCAACCGGCGGCGTGTCAAGCCCTACCGCGGCGGCTACCTCGCGGCCGAGCGCCGTCAGATCGAAGAGGAGCTGTTCGGGGGGCGCCTCGACGGAGTGGTCGCGACCAGTGCCCTCGAGCTCGGCATCGATGTGGGCGGGCTGGACGCCGTGGTGCTCAACGGCTTTCCGGGCACGATCGCCTCGTTCTGGCAGCAGGCGGGGCGGGCCGGGCGGGCGGGTCAGCGCTCCGCGGCGATCCTGGTTGCCGGGGCCGACCAGCTTGACCAGTGGATCGCCACCCATCCCGACGACCTGGTGCGGCGGCCGCCGGAACCGGCGGTGATCAACCCCGCCAATCCCTTCGTCGCCGATGCTCACCTGCGGTGCGCAGCCCACGAGATGCCCCTCACCCACGCCGACGAGCGCTACTGGCCCGGCGTCCTCGACGAGGTCGTCGTGCGCCTCGCCCGGGCCGACGACGTCGTCGTGCGCCAGCAGATACGCGGGCGGGGCCCCCAGGCCCTGTATTCGGGCAGTGGGTGGCCGGCCCATGGGGTCGGCCTGCGGGCGGGCGCCGGGGGTGAGGTGAGCATCCGAACGATCGACGGGGAGGCGGTCGGAACGGTGGAGCTGGCCCGCGCCTGCGGGCAGGTGCATCCCGGAGCGTCCTACCTGCACGCGGGGCAGACCTGGCGGGTGGTCGCCCTCGACCTCGACGGCCGCACTGCAGTCGTCGAACCCGACGACGGGTCGACCTACACGGTGGCGCGCACCGACATCGACATCCGCATCGTGCGTCGCGACGCCGCCCGCGGGCTGGGGGAGCTGGCCGTCGGCCTCGGCACCGTCGAGGTCCACGAACAGGTGGTCGGCTACCAGCGCAAGGACGCCCTGACCGGTGAGTCCCTCGGGATGACCGCGCTCGAGCTGCCCCGGTCGACGCTGTGCACACGGGCCTTCTGGTACGAGGTCCCCACGGGTCTGCTCGCGCGGGCGGGGGTTGCGATGGCCGAAGCCCCCGGCGCCCTGCACGCCGCCGAGCACGCGGGAATCGGCGTCTTGCCGCTGTTCACGATCTGCGACCGCTGGGACGTCGGTGGGGTGTCGACGCTCCACCAGCCCGACCTCGGAGCGCCAGCCATCGTGATCTACGACGGGTACCAAGGCGGGGCCGGGATCGCGGAGCTCGGATACGAGGCGGCCCCTCGCCACCTCGCGACGACGGCCGAGATCATCGAATCGTGCCCGTGTGCCGGCGGCTGCCCGTCGTGCGTGCAGTCGCCCAAGTGCGGCAACGGCAACGAGCCGCTCGACAAGGCCGGCGCCCTGGCCTTGCTCCGGGCCGCGCTCTGACCGCTGGCGGGTGGCGCCCATCACCGCTCCACCCGCATGGTGGCGGCGGCATCGAGCACGACGTCTTCGACGAAGGCGCCCACCAGCGGGATGCGAGTCGGCGCCCGGTAGCGCACGACGACCCTGACCCGACCTCCCACCTCCCCACGCTCGACCACGTCGGTGTCGAGCCGGTCGACGTCGAGCGGACCGGCCTGCTCGGCCGCGCGTCGTGCGGCCGCCGGGTCATCGTCGACGGCAGCAGCGCGCACGGCCTCGCGGGCGGCGTGGGTCACGAGGATCTGATCGCGGGCCAGCACGCCGGCTTGGACGATGGCCAGGAGCAGGCCGACGACCAACGGCAGAACCAGGGCCAGTTCCACCGTGGCCTGGCCGCCGTCGCTTCCCGATCCGGGATGAAAGCCTCGCGAGCCCCGCCGCGGTCGCCCCATCGCTAGAGACTGTCGGTCAGCTTCTCGATCACCGACTCGAACAGGTCGGTGAAGCTGCCGGTCTGGGCCGCCCAGGCGATCACACCGAGCGCGATGCCACCGGCGGCCAGTATGACCAGGCCGTACTCGGCGGTGGCCTGCCCGCGGTCGTCGATGAGCCGACGCCGGAGTGGGCCGACGGTTCTCGAGGCGAGCCGTCGGGCATGGAGTGTGAGTTTCATGAGCATGTCGACCTCCCAGGTCGCGCCACTGCGTGGGATCGGGTGTGTCAGGGGGAGGGGAACTCACGGGCTCAGCGAGCCGAACGATCCCGCCAGGAGCGGGACGACGGTGAGCAGCGCAAAGGCCGGGAGGGTGGTGAGTACCAGGGGGAACAGGAGGGTCACCGGCAGCCTGCGGGCCGCCTCCTCTGCCTGCCGCCGACGACGCAGCCGGCTCTCGATCGCCACACGCTCGAGTGCCGGCGCCAGCGGGGTTCCGTATCGGTCGTGAGCCGACAGCGCCTCGACCAGTGGTCGTGCCGAGGCACCCGCTTGGTCCAGGACGAGCCCGAGCGCCGAGGCCGTGGTGCCACCGCGCTCGATGTGGGTGGCCGCCCGCTCGAGGGCGGCGCCGAACGGGCCGCCGGGCCGGCGCCCGATGGCGCAGAGCGCCGCCGCGATCGGTAGGCCGGCCGCGGTGGTCAGCACCAGCAGGTCGACGACGTCGGGAAGCTGGTCGGTGATCGCTGCCTCGCGGGCGCGCGCCGAGCGCCGGGATGCCAGCGCGGGAGCGAGCACCGACCACGCCACGGGAACGATGGCCAGAGGCGGCGCCCACGGTGCCAGGACGGCCGCGGCGAGCGCGGCCCTGCCGACCCGGCGGTCGGCTTTGGGGTCGGGAGGCCGGCGGCTCGTGCGTCGCAGCCACGCGCCGATCGCCGTCGCTGGGGCCGGCACGTAGACGCCGGCGTGAGCGCGACCGCCCAGGAACGCAAGGGGGCGAGCTGTGTTGAGCGTCGGCCCACCCGGGTGGGGAAGGCGGGCGGGGACGACACGCGGTCCGAGGGCAATGGCGACCACCACGGCCCAGGCCAGGCCCAGGGTGGTCGCCGTCATGGCTGCTCGCCTCGCGTCAGGCGCGCCATCCACCAGGCGCCGAGGGCGTCGAGCCCGAGACCGGCGGCGAGGCAGGCCCAGCCGGCCCGCGACTGCAGCAGGAAGCGCCCGGCGGCGCCGTCGCTCACGCCCAGGAGCACCGCGAACAGCAGCGGCGCCGCCGACAGGACGACTGCGCTGGTGCGGGCCTGCGACGCGAGGGCCCGACGCTCGGCGCTCAGCTCGAGGCGCTCGCGCAGGGTGGCCGCCACGCCATGGACGGCTCGTGCGGAGGCCACGCCCACGGCGTTCGCCAGGATGAGCGCCGTTGCCGCGAGCCGGGTGCCGGTATCGTCGTGGCGCCGGGTCCAGTCGTCGAGCACGGTGGCCATCGACTGTCCCCGACCGGCGCCGAGGGCCAGCGCCTCGAGCTCGGGACCGAGCGGGTCGGATGTCGCCCGACCGGCCTCACCGAGGGCGACCGGGAGGGACGATCCCGAGCGCAGGGCCACCGCGAGCTCCTCGAGCGCCGGTGGGAGCTGGCCACGCCGTTGGGCGAGCCTCCGCGTATGCCGATGGCGGCGAGCGAGGGCCGGGGTCACGGCCAGCCCGCACACTGCGAGGGCGAGAACGGCGGGTCCGACAACCAGGGCGGCCACCGCGGTGCCCGCGGCTGCGGCGACCACTGCGACGGGAGGGACCGGCGTGGCCCATCGTTCCGCCGCCGCATCGGCCGGCCCGTCGGGGCCCAGCGTGTCGGCAATGCGGGATCGGACCCGCTGCGCCGACGCCCAGCCACGGAATGACCACGCGATCGCCACGTACAGGAGGACGGCGATCGGCAGGAGGAGCGGTGTCATGTCCCCTGCCGATCGGCCGCGTGTGACGACGCATCCGCGGTGAGGCTCGTCACGCCGGCTCCCCCGGTCGCCCACGCGGCGACATCCGGGCGGCGCGCCGGGCGGGTGGGATGCGCCACACACCGGCGGCCGGCCGCCAGGGGCCGGGCAGCGACGGCATGCCCGGGCCCGGCGACGACCTCGGCAACCTCCGCCACCAGCCGGGCGCCGCTCGCACCCCTGACGACGCGCACCAACACGTCGAGGGCGCCGAGGACCTGCTCGCGCACGGCCGCGAGGGGCAGATCGATCGAGCCCATCAGCGCCATGGTCTCGATGCGGCGGAGCGCGTCGGCAGTGCCGTTGGCGTGGACGGTTGAGAGTGACCCGTCATGGCCCGTGTTCATCGCCTGGAGCATGTCCAGGGCCTCGGCGCCGCGAACCTCGCCGACGATGATGCGGTCGGGCCGCATGCGCAGCGCCGCCCGGACGAGCTCGCGGACCCCGACGGCGGCGAGGCCGTCGGGGCTGGCCGGGCGGGTCTCGAGGCGGACGACGTGCTCACCGGGAAGCCGAAGCTCCGCAGTGTCCTCGACGGTGACGACCCGCTCGCCGAACGCCAGGTGACCGCACATGGCGTTGAGCAGCGTGGTCTTGCCAGCACCCGTGCCCCCGCAGACGACCATGTTGAGGCCGGCGTCGATGGCCGCCGCCAGGAGGTCGGCGACGTCGGGCGAACAGAAGTCGCCGAGGGGCACGGCGGCGGCTCCGAAGCGACGGATCGTCACGGCGGGGCCGTCGACGGCTAGCGGGGGCAGCACCACGTGGACGCGCGACCCGTCGGGGAGGCGAGCGTCGACGACCGGGTTCGTTCGGTCGGCGCGCAGGCCCAGTGGCGCCACCACCCGCTCGACGAGCAGGTCGATGGCGGGTCGATCGAGCTCGAGGGGCGTGCGCTCGAGCCGGCCCGATCGTTCGACCCACACCGGGCCCGGGCCGTTGACGAGGACGTCGTTCACTCGCGGGTCGGCGAGCAGCGGCTCCAGCGGCCCCAAGCCGCCGATGCGCGCCCGGACCCGCGACACGACCCCGGCCACCTGATCCGCACCGAGCAGTGGGGCCTCCTTGCGCACGAGGTCGGCGAGAGCCGGATCGTCGAGGGGTCGGTCGGTCGCCGACACGAGCACCCGGCGATGCACGCGGGCATCGAGCTCGACGACGTCTGTCCGCCGGTCACGCGGCATGGCGCAGCCCCCGCTCCAACGATCGGGGCAGGCGCCCGGCCATGAGGCCGGAGTCGACGGCACGTGCAACCGCGGGGTCGGCCTCGATCTCGGCCCGCACGGGCGCGCCGATGGCGGACTCGACATCGTGGCGAGACAGCGTGCGGCCCGGCTCGCGAATCACGACGACCTCGGACGGCCGCAAGGGCGACGCCAGTGCACGCCGCAACGCCAAGTAGCACGGCCGGATGACGAGGATGGATCGCTGGGCGCCGCCGGCCACGGCCGCCGCCACCCGCTCGGTCGTGCCGCAGTCGACCACGACCGGTCGCGGCCCGCGGTCGAGCAGCGAGGCCAACACGGCCGCCCGATCGGCCGCGAGCACCCCGGGGCCGCGGGGGAGGAGCGTCAAGCCCGGGCACGCCCGGACCTCGAGGCGCGCCAGGCCGTCGGCGGGCACTTCCTCGCCGGCCGCCAGCCAGCCGGCGAGGCCGGGACTGTCGGGCTCGGACAGGCCGAGGACCGCCGGGCCGTCGCCGGCCAGGTCGGCCAGCACGACGCCCGGACCGCCGCGGCGCGCGAGGAGGAGCGCAAGCGATGCGGCGACGACCGTGGTACCGACCCCGCCCTTGACAGACCAGCAGGCGACGAGCATGGGGAGACCTCCGCGACGAAGGAACACAAAGGGGAAGTGGGGAGGCCTCCGGGGACAGCATGCGCACGGCCGGCGGAGCGAGAATTGGAAGGTTACATGAATGGGCTGAAGACGTCAACACACACAGGGTAAGGGGCCCAAAGCTCACTAGATGGCACAGATCACACTGAGGCGGTTGAGGGCCCCGATGGACCAACCTGCTCCACCATTAGCGTCGCCAGTCGTGACCCTGCGCTCCGCGGCCTTCTTCGACCTCGACAAGACGGTGATCGCCAAGGCCTCGATGGTCGCTTTCAGTGGCCCCTTGCACCGGGCCGGGCTGCTCTCGCGTCGGATGCTGCTTCGGGCCGCCTGGGGCCAGCTCGTCTACGCCCAGTTCGGTGCGACACCCGCCAAGCTCAACAAGATGCGCGATTCCGTGCTGCGGCTGACGCGCGGGTGGGACCAGGCCGAGATCAGCGCCATCGTGCGTGAGACGCTCGTGGACGTGGTCGAACCCATCGTCTTCGACGAGGCTCTCGACCTCATCCGTGAGCACCGGGACGCCGGGCGCAAGGTGTTCATCGTGTCGGCCTCTCCGGAGGAGATCGTCGCACCGCTCGCACAGTTCCTCGGCGTCGACGAGGCACTGGCGACACGCGCAGAGCTCGACGCCGACGGCCGCTACACGGGGTGGACCGAGCGCTACTGCTACGGGCCCGAGAAGGTGGCGGCGATGGAGGATGCGGCGCGGCGCGACGGCATCGACCTGTCGGCGTCGTATGCGTACAGCGACTCGGCCACCGACCTGCCGATGCTCGAGGCGGTCGGCCACCCGGTGACGGTGAACCCCGATCGTGAGCTGCTTCGGGCTGCGCGTGCCCGGGACTGGGACGTGCTGCGATTCACTCGACGCGTCCCCCTGCGCGAGCGGGTCCCGATGCCGGCCCCGCGACATGCCGCCCTCGGTGGGGGCGCAGTCGCGCTGGCGTTGGCGGCGGGGTTTGCCGCCCGCTGGCTGTGGGACCGGCGCAAGCCCGCACCTCCGGCACCCACTGGCAGCGCCTTGCTGGGCGCCGCGAGCCAGCGACTGGCTCGCGGCCGGACCCGTGCCGCCGCCGTCAGACGGAACGCACCTTCTTGGCCGCGATCGTTGCCAGGACGACGAGGGCGATGAGCAGCAGGAGCTTCTTCATGGCTGGCATGCTAGCCAGTCCCGTGCGGTGCGCCCGACAGGCTGCGTGCCGCCCCCGGCCGAAGCTCTAAGGTCGTCGCCCATGAGTCTGCTGGGGCCATGCGTACCGTTCGACCGCGGTCGCCGCATGACCGGACGGAGCGAGGTTCCGAGGGCACGGGCGGGATATGCGAGGACGTGGCGATGCGGTCCCCGCCTCGGCCGAAGGATGCGACGGTGACCGCCCAACGTCCCTTCGTGCCGATGCACCGGCAACTCGAGGCGCGAGCGATCGGCCGGCGCACCCACCAGACGTTCCTGTTCGCCGGCGTCACCGGGGTGGTGGTCGGCCTCGCCGTGTTGGTCATCGAGCGCGTCACCGTCGACGGCTTGCTCGACCGCCTGGCGGACCGGCCGCTGTGGCTGCAGGCGTGCGCCCCCGGTGTCGGCCTGCTGATCGCCTACCTCTGCCTGCGCTGGATCGCGCAGGGCAAGTCGCCATCGACGACCGACGAGTACGTGCGCAGCTTCCACGAGGAGGCGCACGAGCACATGTCGACGCGGCCCGTCCTCGGCCGGGTCCTCGCCAGCATCGCCACCATCGGCTACGGCGGGGCGCTGGGCGTCGAGGGGCCGTCCATCTATGCCGGCTCCGCGATCGGGTCGACCATCCAGCGCCGGTTCGCGCGGTTCTTCTCCCGCGAGGACGCCAAGCTGCTGCTGGTTGCCGGCGCGGCGGCGGGCATCTCCGCCATCTTCAAGGCGCCGGCCACCGGTGCGTTGTTCGCCATCGAGGTGCCGTACCGCGCCGACATCGCACGCCGAAACGTGCTGCCCGCCATGGTGGCGTCCGCGGCGGCCTACGTGACGTTCGCCGCGATCGACGGCACCGATCCCATCCTCCCCGTGGCGAACGGGTCACTGTTCGACTGGGGTGACCTGGGCGGTGCGCTTGCGGTGGGCCTGGCGTGCGGGCTGGGCGCCCGCCTGTTCAGCACCGCGGTCCGGGCGCTGCGCGACCGGCGGATCGCCGAAGTCCCGATCGGCCTGCGGATCCTCGCCGCCGGCGCGGGCCTCGTGGCCTTCGCCTTCGCTGCCGAGGCGGCCGCGGACGCGCCGCTCACGCTCGGTCCCGGCTACGACGTGATCCGTTGGGCGACCGATCCGAGCCTCGCCCAGTGGCTGGTCCTGACGCTGCTCGTGCTACGGGTCGGCGCGGTGCTGGCGACACTTGGCGGCGGCGGCGCGGGTGGCCTCGTCATCCCGCTGGTGGTGCTCGGCGCCCTCACCGGCCGTTTCGCCAGCGGCGCGTTCGGCATGGCGGACAGCGACCTGTTGCTCGTGGTGGGCATGGCGGCCTTCCTCGGTGCCGGGTACCGGACGCCCCTGGCGGCGATCCTGTTCGTGGCCGAGACGACGGGACACCCCGGCTTCGTGGTGCCGGCGCTGGTGGCCACGGCGGCATCACAGCTCCTGGTCGGGGACTCCTCGGTGTCCGACCATCAGCGGGCAGGGCGCCTGGGGCACCTGGAGCGGCGCTTCGAGCTTCCGATCAGCGCCGTGCTCGAGACCGACGTGCGCACGGTACCCCCCGACGCCACCATCGAGGAGTTCCTCACCGTCCACCTCGTGGGTTATCGCCAGCGAGCGGTCCCGGTGGTCGACGACGCGAACCGCTATCTCGGGCTCATGGCCCTGGACGAGGTGGTGACGATTCGGCGGGAGGCGTGGGCCACCACCGAGATCCGCACCATCGCCAACGTGGCCGCGCCGCGCGGGCGCACGACGTGGTTGGTGCGCGATGCCGTGCAGGCCATGGAGGGAGGCGACGCCGACGTGCTCGCCGTCGTCGACGGCGACGACCGATTCGTCGGCGTGGTCACCACGGACGAGGTCCTCCGCTTGGACGAGATCCTCGAACGGACGAACGGCGCGCGGTGATGTTTCGTTCCGCAACCGGAGGTTGCGGAACGAGAGGTTGGCCGCCGCCTCTCGGCGGCGTCGATTGTCGGTCGCTCGACCGGCGGAGCCGGATCGAGCGACGGTGGGGGCTCCGGCGGAGCCTCTGCCCCCCACGCCCCCCGCCGGCACACCCACCGCCGCGCGCCGCGCAGAGCCGAAGGCTCGGCCGGGGACCCCGGCGTCTCACCCACCCGCCCGGCTCCGGCGGAGCCTCTGCCCCCCACGCCCCCCGCCCGCGCGCCGCGCCGAGAACCTCGTCTGCGCAACCAGAGGTGGCGGGACCCGGCCGCAAGGGCGCGCCAAAGCCTCGGCCTGAAGAACCGGGAGGCCCGTTCAGCCCTCAGACTGCTAGTAGGTCGCGGGCGCCCGTGTCGGACGACGGGTGGCGCAGCTTCGACATCGCCCGCGCTTCGATCTGACGGATCCGCTCGCGGGTCAGGTTGAAGTGCTCGCCGACCTCTTCGAGCGTGCGGGGTTCGCCGCGGTCGAGCCCGAAGCGCAGCTTCAGGATCTCACGCTCGCGCTCGTCGAGCGGCGCCAGCAAGCGGTTGATCTCCTCGGGTAGCAGCGCCGTCGCCGCCACCTCGAACGGCGATTCCGCCGACCGGTCCTCGACGACGTCGCCCAACTCCGCGTCGCCGTCCTCACGCAGCGGCTCGGAAAGCGACAGGGGCTCGGCGGCGAACCGCAGGGCCTCGGTCACCTTGTCCTCGGGCATCTCGACCTCGGCCGAGAGCTCGGCCAGGGTGGCGGGGCGACCGAGCTTCAGCTCGAGCCGGGCCCGCGCCTTCTGCAGCCGGGCGAGCGTGTCGCCGGCGTGGACCGGCAGCCTGATCGTGCGGCCGGTGTTGGCGATGCCCCGGGTGATCGCCTGCCGGATCCACCAGGTGGCGTACGTCGAGAACTTGAAACCCTTGCGCCAGTCGAACTTCTCGACGGCGTGCATCAGGCCGAGGTTGCCCTCCTGGATCAGATCGAGCAGCGGCAAGCCCGACGCCTGGTACTTCTTGGCGATCGAAACGACCAGTCGCAGGTTCGACTGCACGAAGGTGCGCTCGGCGTCCTCGCCATCGCGAGCGCAGCGCCGCAGCTCACGCTTGCGGCCGGGGGACAGCGTGCCCGCACCGGCTTCGAGGTCGACGCGGGCCGCGTTGCCGGCCTCGATCGCCTGGGCAAGGCGCACCTCGTCGTCCTTGGTGAGCAGCGGGTACTGCCCGATGTCGGTGAGGTACAGCCGAACGAGATCTTCCTCGTCGCGCTCGACGCGCTCCTTGGGCAACGGTTGTTCCTTCTCGCCTGTCGCTTCGGTGACTGGGGAGCCCGCGCCCCTCGCTCGGAGCGATGCGTCTGGCGGCGGAGCTCGATGCACCGGAGAACCCGGAGCGCCGTACACGATACCGGGACGGTCAAGGCTGACCACCTCGCGACGCGATTCGTCCGCACCGGCTCGTCGCACCTACGCAATGTGTTTCTCGACGACAGCCCGCGCTCATTCGCTAAGGTGCCCGCCCGGGGGAGGTAGCCCGCTGGACCGTCAAAGGCACACACACCGATCGCGCCCATGATCTGAGTTATCGGGGAGGCCAACGGCGTGCTCATCCACACACGGACTCAACCTGCCGGCGCGGCGACGGTCACCGTCAGACGTGGGCCGGAGCTGGGTCGCCTCGTCTCGGAGGCCCGGCAGGGTTCGATCAAGGCCTTCGACGACATCTACCGCTCACTGGCCGGGCAGGTGGCGTCGTATCTCCGGTGGCACCGCGCCACCGATCCGGATGGCCTCACGAACGACGTGTTCGCCCAGGTGCATCGCAATCTCCCGCGGTTCGAGGGGGACGAGCACGGTTTTCGGTCGTGGGTGTTCACGATCGCCCACCACCGCATGATCGACGACCGGCGGCGGGCCAACCGCCAGCCGCAGTTGCAGGACGAACTGGACGCAGCGGAGCACGTGGGGCTCGGCGACGTCGAGGACGACGCGTTCGCCGTGCTGGCCCACGACCGCGTGCGCGACCTGTTGACGGTGCTGTCGTCGGACCAGCGGGACGTGGTCCTGCTGCGCATCATCGCCGACCTGTCCGTGGAAGAGGTTGCCCGCATGCTCGACAAGCGGGAGGGCGCGATCAAGGCCCTCCAGCATCGTGCGCTGGCCACCCTTCGTCGCCATCTCGATCGCATGGCGGGAGCGGCGTAGCCCTTCGCTCGCTCATAGGCATATCCCAAGCACGAAGCGTGGCGTTCACCTGATCAGATGGGTGACCTCAGCGAACGCGACGTGGAGGATGTCCTCGGGGGCGTGCGGCCGCCCGGCCGTGACGACCTCGCGCCCGTCGTCGAGCTGACCGCCTGGTTGCACATGAGTGGCGAGATCGAGCCGCCGCCGGCGATGCGCGACGACCTGTTCTGCCAGATCGAGGACGGCCTGCGGCTGTACCAACGATCGTCGCGACGCACGCCGGCGCACCTGCGGCACCGCCGCAGCACCACGCGTCACGTGCGCGACACGCTGGCGGGTTCCAGGCGGCCGATCGTCAGCGTCGCGGCCGCCGCGGCCCTGCTCGTCGGCGTCATCCTGGCGGTGCGGGCGGGCGGTCCGGCGCACGAGCCGTCGGCATTCGTCTCGCCGGCGGCCCAGGGTCTCCGGGGAACCGGGGCGGACGCGACCACGACCACCACGACCGCACCCACGACGACATCGCCGCCGACCAGCGCGCCCGACCCGGCGGCGCATGCTGACGACGGCCCGAGTCTCGGCGACGCCGAGCGATCCACGACGGCCGACGGGACGACGGATCCGCCCGCGTCGATCGACGTGCGGACGCGCGGGCCGCAGTCCGGGGACGACGACGCGGCGCCGCCGACGACGGAGAGGCGCTGGCGCGAGAGAGACGACGACACCGCCGATTCGGACGAGAATGGGTCCGGGGACCGTATGGGGGCACCGCCACCGTCCGACGCCACCGGCGGCATCGAGTCGTGGGACGTGCCGCTGTCCGGCTGGGACTTCGATCTGTCCGAGTGGGCCCAGGCCAAGGCCCTCTGGGACGCATTGGAGGCAGCCGAGAGCGGGGAGACCGGGGACCGGGTAGAGGATCCCGCCGGCGACGACGGCGATCGGGACGACCGTCCCTCCGAGGTCGGAGACGGGGAGCGCGACGGCGACGAGGACGGCACGAGCGAGAGCCAAGACGTCGGCGACGCCGAGCGGGAGCCCAGCCCGTCCGACTAGTGGTGACGACCGAGGACAACTAGCCGGGGGCGATGCCGCCGGCCGCTAGCAGAAGCCGCTCCAGCTGCAGCTGGTGGGACGCCGCTCGATCGACGTCGGCGGCGGACCGGACTTGTGCCCGGAGCAGCGCCTCGCCCTCGTGCCAGTGGTCCAGCTGGTCGGCGAGGACCAGGCGGAGCGCCCTGATCGCGGGCCCGTCGCTGATGGGCGAGGCGTGGTCGAGATGATCCGCGTATGTGACCGCGGCGTGGGGGAGCAGCACCCGGTAGGCCCCGACCAGCTTCTCGATCGTGAGGTCGGCCGCCTCCGGAGCCGCCAGGGCCTCGACGAAGGCCACGAGCGCCGGAGTCGCTGGCGTGATGTACGAAGCGACACCCGTCTCGCCGATCACCGGAAGCAGGTCGTGCCACACCTCGGCGTGCCAGCCGTGCTGCCGGCTGTGCGTCGCGAGCGCCGCCTTGACGGCGGGTTCGGGGACCGTTGCCGTCCAGGCGCCCAGGATCTCGAACGCCCGCATCTCGATCCAGCAGTAGTGGCCGATCCGCCGGGCGCTGGCCTCGAGCGACAAGGGTGCGCGTGGCAACGGCGGTTCGCTCATCCGTCGTCAGTCTCGCACGGCGTCGGGGGCCCGCCCGGCGAGCATCGGGGCGACGACCTCGGCCAAGACCACGGCGATCAGGATGAGGCCGCCGCCGGCCACCACTGCGGCCGTGAGCGGCTCGTCGATGAGTGCACTCAGCAGTGCCGCGAAGACGGGCTCCAGCAGCAGGACGATGGCGGCACGCGACGGGCTGACCACCCGCTGGGCCCACACCATCGCCAGGAACGCCACGGCGGTGGCGAACACACCGGTGAATGCCGCCGCCGCGAGGGCGCCGCCATCGACCTCGAAGCTGCCTTGGGCGAGCGCTGGGACGAGGCAGGCGGCCCCGACGGTGGCCAACTGCACGGTGGTGAGGCGAACGGCATCGTGTCGGGGGGCGACGTCACCCAGGAACACGAGATGTGCCGCGAACGCCAGGGCGCACCCGAGCGTCAGCACCTCGCCCCGGCCGAAGCTGCTGTCGGCGCCCCCCGTCAGCAGTACCAGCCCGGCGACGGCAATGACGACCCCGACCAGGGTGAGCGGGTGCGGGACCTCTCGCGTCGTGGCGTACGCGATGAAGGGCACGAACACGACCAGCATGTAGGTGATGAACGCGGATGTCGCCGCCGTCGTGTACTGCAAGCCCACGGTCTGGAGCACGTACCCGGCGAGCAGCAGCAGCCCGGCGAGGACCCCGTCACGGAGCTCGGCCGGGGTGGCGCGGCAGGCGGCGTCGTGGCGGGTCTTCGCTGCCACCGACCGGCGATGCGCGACGACGCCGAGGACGGTCGCCCCGATCAGGAACCGAACGGCGAGGAACGGCAGCGGGTCGACCCTCTCGACCGCCTCCTGGACGACGATGAAGGTCGTGCCGAAGAAGAACGCGGCCACCACCAGCGCCGAATCGGCCTGCCAGCGAGGTGTGGCAGTGGTTTGCGCGTCGACACCTTCCTGCGGGGGGAGCGGGACGGCGGCTTCGGACACGGCACCTCACATCCGGTATCGAGCGGCGACTGGCAGTGTTGCCCAATACCGTCCGCCGAGGGCTAGATGCCCTGGTCAGCGCTGGAGTCATGCTGTTCAAGCGTCCCCCGGCGGACGGTGGCGTGAATGGTTACAACCCGCGGTAGACCAGAGGGGGCGCGCACGTTCCTAGAGAAGGCCGGCCCTCTACGGGGACGTTGCGGCGTCGTAGTGTGCGCCGCGTGACTGATGACGCCGAAGCCGCCGAGCTAGAGCCGAGCGAGGAACTGCTCGCTGCACGCTCCCTCGAAACAGGCCTCGTCGAAGAAGACGAGACCTACATCTACACGCCGGATGAACTTCTGGACGCGGATGTGGCCGCTGATTACGTCTGGCTACAGAAGGGAACTGGTCGGAAGGTCTACCTGGTGAAGAAGGAGCAGGGACCAGCTTCTCAGGGCTGATCCACCTCGATTGGTCTCTGTTCGCCACCCTTGCCCCGATTGCAAAGGTCCGGCAAGCCGCCCGCCCGCACTGCAGGCGGCAATCCCCGCCGGCCGTGATCCAGCCGTGTCCAGTCCTCAGGACGGCGGTCGTGCCTCTCGGGAGCAGCCAGCGTCAGGGGCTACGAGCTCAGCCCTCTGGGGTACCCTCGGGGTTCCGGTAACAGATCGGGGCCGTTCATGGGGACGGTGGTTCGACGCACGGTTCTGCTCTTGGCGGTCGTCTGGGCTACGGCAATGGCCGCGGCGGGGGTGTGGCGGCCCAGGACGGCTTGACCGTGACGGCGACCAGCGCTCAAGTCGGCCCGCACCGGACGAGCGTGGTTCTCCGAGGCAGCTACTCGTGTGGCCCGTTCGCGTCCGGTGTCCCGGACCGCGGTGTCATCGATCTCAGCATCGAACAGGTCCGCGGCGGACACACGGTGACCGCTTATGGATTCCTTGAGCCGTCAGTCTGTGATGGAAGCCCGCAGGCATTCGAGGTTCTGCTCACAGGCACCGGCGGCAAGCGCTTCCGGGCTGGCGTGGCGACTTGGGCTGGTTCCGGCTACGTCGAAGGCGACACCGGCCTCCAACACGTCCAGGTTGCGCCGACTCCGATCACCCTCACGGTAACCGCCACGCTCCTCGGCCGGGTCAACAGTCCGTCCAATGGCACAGCAAGACGGCCCGTCGAAGCCCTTCAGGTCCCTCCTGGCCCGTCGACAACGTCGCCACCGCAAGCTGTCAAGCCGACGCCCCATCGAGGGACACGTCCTCCGCATCGAGGGACTCCAGTGATGAGAGAACGCGACCCGCGGTCGCCGGCCGCCGGGGGAAACGGCAGGCCGCTCAGCGGCCGCTGGCGCCAATCAGATGGCGACGAGCGTGTGGAAGCTGGCCGAGGCGCCAAGCCGACCCCGTAGGGTGGCGTCAAAGAGGGCGTGCCCCGATCGGTAGCCGTGGCGATGACGTTGTAGGGGGATTGGCGTCGCGAGCGGGAGGATCGTATGTCAGGCGACACCAACGGCTCACAGCCCCCTAGCCTGTCGGTTGAGGCCGGAGGCCAACGTCGTCAGGACGGGCCACCGGTGACCGGCGTGGGGATCACGGTGCAGGTCATCGGCCTCGACCCCGAAGACGTGCGGGTGGTCGAGCGACGCATCAAGGGCGAGCAGTGGGCAGTGTTCATCGAACTCGGCGGCATCGATTGCAAAGTGACGCTGGCGGGCCGCCTCAAGCGTCTCCAGCAAGTCACGGCGGAAATGGCACACCAATTGGCACAGCTGGAGGAAGCCCGTCGCAGCGGAGCCGAGTAATGACGGCGTCGGGGCGGGTCCGGACGGTGTGGCTCAATCGACTCGTCCGGATCGTAGGTATTTGAGAAACGACTCCCCGGCACGTAGGTCGGGGCGACCGTCGACCCCGTTGTCGTCTTGCTGCAGCGTCCGCTGTCCGACCGACCCGCGTGCCAAACCGCCTTGGTCATGGGACGCGCCACCGCCCCCCGACCAGTAGGCCGAGGGGCGGCTTCGCGGCTCCGGCATCAGTAGCCGACTCCGCCACCGCCGCCACCGTCGCCGCCACCGCCACCGCCCACGGAGAGCGCGAGGATGACCACAGCCGCGGCGACAAGTGCGACCGCGATCCAAAAGATGGGAGCACGAAGAACTCGCTGCATGATGGTCAACCTTTCCTTCGGTATGGAGCTACTACCCCATGTCGGCGACGCGACACCGGCCTCGGTCCCGTGAGGGTCGAGGCCGAGGCCGGCACGGTGGTGCTGTCGGTTGTCGTTGAGCCGTCGAGTGCTTCGTCGACGACTAGCCGAGCGGTGAGACACACTCATCTCGGCCGTGACGCACGGGACGGACAGCACGACGCAACCTTGCTGTCAGCGCATATGCGACGGGCATCACCCCATGTGGCCGTCATAGGGCGTGCAGTGTTGCTAATACTTGTGCCGTGCGTCCTGTTCGCAGATCGCACGGCTGGGGGATCCTGGCACGGGCGAGCGTTGCAGCGGCCTTGGCGGCGGCCGGCATCACGGCATGTTCGAGCGAGCCCTCGAGCGACCGTGCGGAGACCCCCGTCGAGGTCCTGGCGTCCGCGCGCAGTCCCGTCGAGGACACCGTGGTGCTTCCCACGTCGACCGCCGCGGGGCTGGCGGTTGCCACGAGCAGCACGCTGTACGACCACGCGCCGCTGGTGGTCCTGGCCTCCGAGACCGATGTCGCGGGGCAGGCCCGGGCGGCGTCGGTGGCCGTCGGCCTGGGCGGTCCCCTGCTGCTCGCGCCCGCGTCGACGGATCCCGCGCAGAGCACTCCGGTTCGTGAGGAACTGGCACGGCTCGGGCCCCAGGCGGTCCTGAGCGTCGGCGCCGAAGCCACCGCCTGGGCGCAGCAGGCCGACCTGGGCGTGCCCGTGGTTGCCGCACCGGCCGACATCAGTTCCGTCGAGGACGCGACCGGTCGGAACTTCGGTGACGACCAGGCCGTGGCTGCCGACCGACTGATCGACACCGTCGCCTCTCTGGACCCGGAGCTGCCGCCGCTGCTCACGGTCGACGGTGCCGGTGCCGACGCGACCGCCAGCACGAGCACCGACAACCCCGAGAGCGAGCCGCCGGGCGCCGCGGATCTGCCGCGGGTGGCACCGGATGCGGCGCTCGACACGCTGCTCGTTCTCGTGGCCCGCGATCCGGCGTCGCTGGCTGCGGCCGCAACGGCCCGGGCCAGCGGAGCGCGGCTCATGACCGTCACCAGCCCCGATCCCCGCACCGACCCCGACGTCATCGCCGCGCTGGCGGCGGAGCCCCCCGGACAGGTCGTGGCACTCGGAACCGCCTTCGGCTCGCCGGAGACGCTTCGGTACCGCCTCGACGTCGCCGCGAGTGGCGTGGAGCTGCCGGGCGGCGGGCAGATCCTCTATCCCGGACGGCAGATGGTCGCCCTCTATGGCCACCCGGGAACGGCCGCGCTCGGCGTACTGGGAGAGCAGGGCGTCGAGGGTGCCATTGCCCGTGCCCAGCAGATGGCGGCCGACTACCAGCCGCTGGTCGACGTGCCCGTGGTTCCCGCCTTCGAGATCATCACCACCGTGGCATCAAGCGGTGCGGGGCCCGACGGAAACTACTCGTTCGAGTCGCCCATCGACCTCATCCGTCCCTGGGTCGATGCCGCGGGAGAGGCGGGCGTCTACGTCGTGCTGGACCTCCAGCCCGGGAGCACGGACTTCCTCACTCAGGCCAAGCGCTACGAGGAGCTCCTGGCCCGGCCGTACGTCGGGCTGGCGTTGGACCCCGAGTGGCGGCTTCAGCCCAACCAGCGCCACCTGGTCCAGATCGGTTCGGTGACGGCCGGCGAGATCAACACGGTGGTCACGTGGCTGGCCGACCTCACCAGGGCGCACAAGCTGCCACAGAAGCTCCTCATGTTGCACCAGTTCCAGCCGCAGATGATCAGCGACCGGGGAACCGTGGACACGAGTCGTGACGAGCTGGCGGTGATGATCCACGCCGACGGCTTCGGCCCGCCCGGCGCCAAGTTCGAGACCTGGAACCTGATGCACGACAGCCCCCCGCCCAATGTGTGGTGGGGCTGGAAGAACTTCATCGACGAGGACTCCCCGACGTTCACGCCGGCCGAGACCATGGCCATCGAGCCGCGGCCGCTGTTCGTGTCGTACCAGTGAGGGTCGATTCCGCGGACCATGCGACCGGTGCGACGGCCGACATGGGCCAACGGGTAGCCGGCGCAATTGACCCTCGGTGAGCGTCTGTCCAGCGGGGAGCCGCCCCCGGCTCCGCCCTCAGCCGCGGTAGCGGTTGGTGATGGGCAGGCGCCGGTCCTTGCCGAAGGCCTTGGTCGTGACGCGCACACCGGGTGGGGTCTGGCGCCGCTTGTACTCCGAGACGTCCACCAACCTGGTCACGCGCTCCACCAGATCCGGGTCGAACCCCATCGCCACGAGGTCGGCACGGGTGCGGTCGTCCTCCACGTAGGCCTCGAGGATCGGGTCGAGCACGTCGTAGGGCGGAAGGGACTGGTCGTCGCGTTGGTCGGGTCGCAGCTCCGCAGACGGCGGCTTGGTGAGGACGTTCTCGGGGATCAGCGGTCGCCCCGCCCGGTCGTTGCGGTCGCGCGCCAGCTCGTAGACCAGCGTCTTCGGCACGTCTTTGATGACCGCGAAGCCACCGGCGGTGTCGCCATACAGCGTCGAGTAGCCGACGGCCATCTCGCTCTTGTTGCCCGTGGTGAGGACCAGCCAGCCGAACTTGTTGGAGAGCGCCATGAGGAGCATGCCGCGGATCCTCGACTGGATGTTCTCCTCGGTGATGTCGGGCTCCAGGCCGGCGAAGCTGGGGGCCAGCATGTCGAGGAAGGCGGCGTGGGCGGGCTCGATCGGGATGACCCGTGACTCGATGCCCAGCTCGGCACACAGCTTTTCGGCGTCGGTCAGCGAGTGGCCCGACGAGTAGCGCGACGGCATGAGGACGCCGTGCACGTGCCTGGGGCCGAGGGCGTCGGCGGCCACGAGCGCCACCAGCGACGAGTCGATGCCGCCCGACAGTGCGATCGCCACGTCGGTGAAGCCGTTCTTGCGGACGTAGTCGCGGGTGCCGAGCACGAGGGCCTCGTAGACCTCGCGCGCCGGCGGCATCGCCTCCACCACGGGCGGACGGCGCGCGTCGCCCGGATCGGTGACGCGAGGAGACGAGGAGATCTCGACCATTGGCAGCGGCTCGTCGCTGGCCCGTCCCCGGGGATCGAGGAGGCGCTTGCGGAACACCGGCACGACCTCGAGGTCGCAGACCACCGACTGCTCGTCGAACTGGGCCGCCCGGGCCAACAGCTCGCCCTGGGCGTCGAACACCATCGACGCCCCGTCGAAGATCAGCTCGTCCTGGCCCCCGACCTGGTTGACGTAGACCAGCGCGCAGGACGCGTCGGACGCCCGGGTGGCCAGCATGCGCTCACGCTCGGCCAACCGGTTGGCGTAGTACGGCGAGGCGTTGATGTTCACCACCAGCTCGGCCCCACCGGCGGCCTGGACGGCAATGGGCCCGGTGGGGCTGAACGCGTCCTCGCAGATCGACACGCCGACCCTGACGCCGCCCACCCCCACCAGCGGCGACGTGCCGCGGCCGGGGGCGAAGTAGCGCTGCTCGTCGAACACTGCGTAGTTGGGGAGGAGGCGCTTGTGGTACACGGCCCGCACCTCGCCGTACGCGCAGACGGCGGCTGCGTTGTAGAGGTCGCGCTCGGCGTCCACGAAGCCGAGGACCGCCGTGCAGCTGCCGCTGGTGGCCGCCACCCGCTCGAGCGCGGCCCGGTTGTCGGCGACGAAACCGGGCTTGAGCAGCAGGTCCTCGGGCGGGTACCCGGTGATGGCCAGCTCGGGTAGCACCGCCAGGTCGCAGCCCTGCGCCTCGGCGTCGGCGAGGGCGGCCACGATCCGCTCGACGTTGCCCTCGAGATCGCCGACGGTGGTGTTGATCTGGCACAGCGCCACGCGCAGCCGTGTCACGACGTCAAGGGTACGGGGCGGGGTGCAGACTCGGGGTGTGGATCGCGTCGACGCCTCCGAGCTACCGGAGCTGATCGAGCGGAGCGCCGACCCGCTTGCCGTCCGTGCTGCGCTCGATCGCGTGGATGGCTCGGTGAGCGAGCGCCTGGCATCGGATCCGATGCTGGCCCGCGCGTTCGTGGCCACGGTGGCGGCGAGCCGGAGCGCCGCGCGGCTCATCCACACGGACCCCGCCGCCGTGGCCGTCCTGGCCGACCTCGCCACCGCCGTCACCGACGACAGCGCTGTCGACGTCGACGGGCTGGTCCGCTGGAAGCGCCTCGAGCAGCTCCGCATCATGGCCCGCGACCTGCTGGGCCTCGACGACCTAGAGACCACGACCGCCGCGCTCGCCGAGTTGGCCGCGGCCGTGCTCGGGGCGGCCGTTCGGATCGCCGGGGCCGACGGCGCCGACATCGCCGTGATCGGCATGGGGAAGCTCGGGGGCCGCGAGCTCAACTACGCCAGCGACGTCGACGTGCTGTTCGTGGAGGGGGAAGCCCGCCAGGCCCGCAAGATCCTCGACGTCGCCCGCCGATGCTTCCGGGTGGACGCCAACCTCCGTCCCGAGGGACGCGACGGAGCGTTGACCCGCTCCGTCGACAGCTACGTCGCCTATTGGGACCGGTGGGCCCAGCCCTGGGAGTTCCAGGCGTTGCTGAAGGCGCTGCCGGTCGCCGGGGACCCCGACGTCGGGCGCCGGTGGGCGGCCGCTGCTTCGGGCGCCCTCTGGGGCCGCCGGTTCAACGCCGACGACCTGCGCTCGCTCCGGGCGCTCAAGGAACGGGCAGAAGCCGACGTGGTCCGCCGCGGCGTCGCCGACCGGGAAGTCAAGCGGGCACCCGGCGGCATCCGCGACATCGAGTTCGCCGTCCAGATCCTGCAGCTCGTGCACGGCGGGACGGACCCCGATCTGCGCTCGCCCACGACCCTGACCGCGCTCGCGGAGATGCGGGCGGCTGGATACGTCGCCCGGGACGACGCCGACGGCCTGGCCGACGCCTACCGCTTCCTGCGCCGGGTCGAGCACGCCTTGCAGATCGAAGACGACCAGCAGACGCACTCGCTGCCCACGGATCGCGACCACCGGCGGCGCATCGCCCGCGTCCTCGGCTACCGGGGCACGCCGGAATCGGGCGCCACCGATGCGTTCGACCGTGACCTCACCCGCCGGCGCAACGTCGTGCGCCGGGTCCACGAACGGCTCTACTTCCGGCCGCTGCTCGACGCCCTCGCCGGTGCCGGACGCATGTCGCCGGATGCGGCCGCCAGCGCCCTGGCCAGCTTCGGGTTCGCCGACGCCGACCGCGCTCGTGCCGCGGTACGGGACCTGACCCGGGGCCTGACCCGCTCGTCGCGCATGATGCAGCAGCTGCTGCCGCTGGTGCTCGACTGGCTGTCGACGTCGCCCGACCCCGACCTGGGCCTCCTTGGCCTGCGCAAGCTGGCGTCGGGTGAGCAGCGCACCATGGAGCTGGCCAACGCCTTTCGCGACAGCCCCGAGGTCGCCCGCCGCCTGTGCCAGCTCCTGGGGACCAGCGGCCTGCTCGGCGACGTCCTGGCCGCCAACCCCGATCTCATCGTGCGGCTGGCCGACGTCGACCGGCTGCAGACGCTCGATCGCGGCGCCCTGGCCGACTCGGCAGAACGGGCGCTGGACTGGCGCACCGACATCGACGACCGTCAGCAGGCGCTGCGGCGCTGGCGGGGCCGTCACCTGCTCGGCGTGGCGGCCCGGGACATCTTCGGGGCGGCCGACGTGGCCACGGTGGGGGCCGACCTGGCGGCGCTGGCCGAGGCCTCCGTGGCTGCTGCCCTGGCGTCGCTCGAACCCAAGGTGCCGTTCGCCGTGGTCGCCCTGGGTCGGTTCGCCGGCGGCGAGCTGTCGTACGCCAGCGACCTCGACGTCCTCTTCGTCCACGACGGCTCGACGCCCGCGGACCATGAGGAGGGGCTCCGGGTCGCCGCCGGCGCGCGTCGGTTCCTGGCCGGCCCCACGCCCGCTCAGCGGGTCTACGTCGTCGACTCCGACCTCCGACCCGAGGGCCGTCAGGGCGCGCTGTCCCGCACCATCGACGGCTACGCCGCCTACTACGACCGCTGGGCGCTCACCTGGGAACGGCAGGCCATGGCCCGGGCCCGTCCGGTCGCCGGCGATCCCGACCTCGGCGCGCGCTTCCTCGAGCTGTTGGACCGGGCCGTGTGGGGGCAACCGTTCACCGCCGACGACGAGCGCGAGGTGCGCCGCATGAAGGCACGCATCGAACGGGAACGCATCCCTGCCGGAGAGGATCCGGAGTTCCACCTGAAGCTTGGGCGGGGGTCGCTGTCGGACGTCGAGTTCACCGTTCAGCTGCTGCAGATGCGGACCGGGACCCGGGCCCCCTCGACCATGGGCGCCCTGGATCGGTTGTCCTCGGCCGGAGCGGTGAGCGGCGAGGACGCCGACATCCTCCGCGCCGCCTATCGGTTCTGCGAGCGCACGCGCAACCGCTGGTGGCTCGTCGGCTCGGCGCCGTCGGCGGTGGACGCGCTGCCCCAGCGACCGGACGACCTGTTGCACCTGGCGCGATCGCTCGACACCAACGCCGCCCGGCTGCGCGACGACTACCGGCGGGTGACGCGGCGGGCGCGCCGCGTGGTCGAGCGCTTGTTCTACGGCAAGGCGTGAGAAGATCGTGCGGTCGTTGGCCACGAGCGGCAGAGGGGGACGAGGGAGATGGCTGTCACCCCGGAGGTGAGGACGGTCCTCGATGCGCTGGCTGCCCTGGACAGCCCGCCCATCGAGGAGCAGACGCCCCAGCAGGTGCGGGAGGCCTACAGCCAGTTCAGCGCGCTGGGCAGCCGGGCCGAGATGGCATCGGTGACGAACCGGACGTGTCGTGGGCCCGCCGGTGACGTGCCGGTGCGCGTCTACGTGCCCACGTCCGAACCGGGGCCACGGCCGGTGCTCGTGTACTTCCACGGCGGCGGCTGGGTCATCGGCGACATCGAGAGTCACGACGCAACCGTCCGCGCCCTGGCGGCCGCCAGCGGTGCGACGATCGTGTCCGTCGACTACCGGCTGGCGCCCGAGCACCCGTTCCCGGCTGCCGTCGACGACTGCATGGCGGCCGTCCGGTGGGTCGCGGAGCCGTCGACGGCCGCCGAGCTAGGGCTCGATCCCGCCCGCATCGCCGTCGGTGGCGACTCGGCCGGCGGCAACCTGGCGGCCGTGGTGGCCCAGCAGCTCCGCGACACCGGGCCCCCGTTGCGGTTCCAGCTGCTCGTGTACCCGGCGACCGACATGCACTTCTCGCATTCGTCGATCGACGAGAACGCCGACGGCTACTTCCTCACCAAGGCCGACATGACGTGGTTCCGTGGTCACTACTGCGCCAACGAGGACTGGACCGACCCCCGCATGTCGCCACTGCTCGCCAGCGACGAGGCCGTGCGGGGCGTCCCGCCGGCGCTGGTGATCACCGCCGAGTACGACCCCCTGCGCGACGAGGGCGAGGCGTACGCCGCCAAGCTCGCGGCCGCGGGCGTCGACGCCAAGGCCAGCCGCTACGACTGCGTCATCCACGGGTTCTTCTCGATGGGTGACCTGGTCCCCGAGGGCAAGGCCGCCATCGACGAGGCCGCGGAGGCGCTCCGGGCGGCGCTGCGCTAGGCGCAAGGGCCGATCAGTCGGCCGGTCGACCATCGTTCCTCGCGCCGTTCTGGTTGCTGCGCAACCAATCGTGCGCCAGGAACCGCCCGGGCGCCGCGGGTGCCCCGCCAACCTCCGTGCCAGCACGGGCGTAGCCTCCTGCCATCCCCCCACGAAGGAGGCAAGGGCATGGCCTTCGTACAGATGATCGATTTCCGCACCTCGAAGTTCGACGAGATGCGCAAGCTCGAGGACGAATGGGAAGCGGCCGCCGGCCCCGACTCGACGGCCCGCCGCGTGATCACCGGCGCGGACCGTGACGATTCGGGTCGCTACGTCCAGGTTGTGTTCTTCGACTCCTACGAGTCGGCGATGGAGAACTCCAACCTGCCGGTCACCCAGGAGTTCGCCCAGCGGATGATGGCCCTCAGCGACGGCCCGCCGACCTTCCGCAACCTGGACGTCGTCGAGGACCGCACCCTGGCCTGACGCCCCTGACCAGGGCTTTGACGGGCGCCGTCGTTAACTGTCACAGGTCCGCGCCAGAATCGGGGGCGTGGTACTGGAGATGACCGGCACGGTGACGGCGGCCGGGCCGTCCGACCCCGCCGAGGTGGGGGCGGCGGCCCCGCGCGGCCTGGCCGACTTCCATCCGGCCGTGCGCACCTGGTTCGAGCGCCGCTTCCCCGAGGGCCCATCCGAGCCCCAGGCGGAGGGGTGGCCGCTGATCGCGTCCGGGGTCGACACCCTGATCGCCGCCCCCACGGGCTCGGGCAAGACGCTCGCCGGCTTCCTGGTGGCCATCAACGCGCTGTACCGGGCCCACGAGGCCGGGGAGCCGGTCACCGACATCGCCAGGGTCGTCTACGTGTCCCCGCTCAAGGCGCTCGCGGTCGACATCGCCGAGAACCTCGACCGCCCGCTCGACGAGATCGCTGCCGTCGCCGCCGAGCTGGGCTTCGACGCGCCCGACATCCGGGTCGCCGTGCGCACCGGCGACACCACCAGCTCGCAACGCAGCCTCATGGTGCGCCGGCCGCCCAGCTTCGTCGTCACCACGCCGGAGTCGCTCTACCTCCTGGTCACGAGCGCCCGGGGGCGCGAGGCGCTGCGCACGGTCGACACGGTGATCGTCGACGAGATCCACGCCGTCGCCCGCGACAAGCGGGGCGCCCACCTGGCGCTCACGCTCGAGCGGCTCGAGGCGCTCTGCGACCGGCGGCCGATGCGCATCGGCTTGTCGGCGACCCAGCGTCCCATCGAGACGGTCGGTCGCCTGCTAGTCGGCGATCGGGCCCTGCCGGCGGTGGTCGACGTCGGACACCTGCGCGACCTCGACCTCGCGTTGGAGCTTCCCGAGGGCGAGCTCGAGGCGGTGGCGTCGGCCGAGCAGATGGGCGACGTCCTCGATCGGATCGCGGCGCTGGTCGGCGACCATCGCACCACGTTGGTGTTCGTCAACACCCGCCGGCTCGCCGAGCGGCTGGCGCACCAGCTCGGCGAGCGCATGGGCGACGACGTGGTGGCGGCCCATCACGGCAGCCTCTCCAAGGAGCGGCGCTACCGCGTGGAGAGCCAGCTCCGGGCCGGCGACCTCAAGGTCCTGGTGGCCACCGCGTCGCTCGAGCTCGGCATCGACATCGGGCCGGTCGAGCTCGTCTGCCAGATCGGGTCGCCGCGCAGCATCGCCACCTTCCTCCAGCGGGTCGGCCGCTCCAACCACAGCCGGGGCGGCACCCCAAAGGGCCGGCTGTTCCCCCTGACCCGCGACGAGCTGGTCGAGTGCAGTGCCCTGATGGCGGCCGTGCGGGCCGGCCGCCTCGACGCCATCCGCCCGGCGCGCCTGCCACTTGACATCGCAGCTCAGCAGATCGTCGCCGAGGTGGCGGCGCAGGAGTGGCGCTCCGACGACCTCTACGAACTGGTGCGGCGGGCGGCCCCGTACACCGAGCTGACACGGGCACAGTTCGACGAGGTGGTCGACCTGGTGGCCGCGGGCATCGAGACCGGCCGTGGGCGACGGGGTACGTACCTCTACCACGACACGGTCAACGGCGAGCTCCGCGGGCGGCGCAACGCCCGACTCGCCGCCGCCACGTCCGGCGGTGCCATCCCCGAGACCGGCGACTACCGGGTGGTGGCCGAGCCCGACGACACGTTCATCGGCACCGTCAACGAGGACTGGGCGGTCGAGTCGATGGCCGGCGACATCTTCCTGCTCGGCACGCACTCGTGGCAGATCCGCCGGGTCGAGCCCGGGGTCGTGCGCGTGCGCGACGCAGGCGACACGCCGCCCACCATCCCGTTCTGGCTGGGTGAGGCACCCGCCCGCACGGTCGAGCTCTCGCACGAGGTGTCCGAGCTGCGCGTCCGGGTCGACGGGTTCCTGGCCAACGGCGATCCCGACGGCGCACGCCAGTGGCTGGCCGACGTCGCCGGGGTGGGCCCCGACGCCGCCACGATGATCGTCGACTACTTGGCGGTGGGCCGGGTGGTCCTCGGGGCCATGCCGAGCCAGGAGTGCCTGGTGTTCGAGCGCTTCTTCGACGACACCGGGGGCATGCAGCTGGTGGTCCACTCGCCCCATGGCGGGCGCATCAACCGGGCGCTGGGGCTGGCGCTGCGCAAGAGGTTCTGCCGCACCTTCAACTTCGAGCTCCAGGCGGCGGCCACCGACGACGCGATCGTGCTGTCGCTCGGGCCGCACCACAGCTTCCCCCTCGATGAGGTGCCCCGCTACGTGCCGAGCCGCACGGTGCGCGACACGTTGGAGCACGCCATCCTCGACTCGCCGATGTTCCAGTCCCGCTGGCGCTGGAACCTCAACCGGTCGCTGATGGTGCTGCGGTTCCGCAACGGCAAGCGCAACCCGCCGCCCATCCAGCGCATGGAATCCGACGACCTGATGGCTGCGGTGTTCCCCGGAGCCGCCGCCTGCCAGGACAACGCCACCGGCCCGATCGAGATCCCCGACCATGTGCTGGTGCGCCAGACGATCGACGACACGCTGCACGAGGCGCTCGACGTCGACGGGCTCCAGGCCCTGCTCGAACGCGTCGAGTCGGGTGACGTGCGGGTCCACTGCGTCGACACCACGGAGCCGTCGGTGCTCGCGCACGAGATCATCACCGCCCGGCCGTATGCGTTCCTCGACGACGAGGAGTTCCAGAACCGGCGCACCAACGCCGTGCGCCTGCGGCGGGGGCTGGCGGTCGACCTGGGCTCGATCGGAGCGCTCGACCCCGAGGCGATCGAGCAGGTGCACGCGGAGATCGTCCCGGCGCCGACCACCGCCGACGACCTCCACGACCTGGTCTCATCCCTGGTCGCTGTCCGGGCGCGGGATGACTGGCGGCCGTTGTGGTCCGAGCTCACCTCCCGGGGCCGCGGGCACACCATCGCCGGTGACGGGTCCGAGCTGTGGTGCACGGCCGAAGCCCGCGGCGATGCCGAGCGAGCGCTCCGGGGCGACGACGACGCCGTGGCCCAAGCCGTGCGGGGCCACCTCGAGATCGCCGGCATCACCACGGTCGAGGCGCTGGCAGAGACGACCTCACTGCGACCGGTGTGGGTGGCGCAGGGGCTCGCGGCCATGGAACGCGACGGCTTCGCCCTCCAGGGTCACTACACGCCCGATGCGGCCGGCACCGAGTGGGTGGCCCGCCGGCTGCTGGCCCGCATGCACTCGTACTCCCGCCGCTCCCGGCGCCAATCGGTCCAGCCCGCGACGGCCCGCGACTTCATGCGGTTCCTGCTCCGTTGGCAGCACGTTGCCCCCGACACCCAGGTGGCGGGCGAGGCCGGGCTGGTCGCCGTCCTCGAACAGCTCCAGGGGTTCGAGAGCGCCGCGGTCACCTGGGAGCCCGAGCTGCTGGCGCGGCGGCTGCGACGCTACGAGTCCGGCTGGCTCGATCACCTGTGCCACGACGGCGAGGTTGCGTGGCTCCGGCTGACGCCCCGCAGCCGCGACGATCCCGATGCGCCCGCGACCGCACCTTCCAAGGCCACCCCCATCGCCGTCGTGTTGCGCGACGACCTCGGTTGGTTGCTGGCCGCAGCCCGGTCCGGGTCCCAGCCGCTCGAGCCGACGGCGGGCGCCACCGCAGAGATCATCGAGGTGCTGCGGGAGCGGGGTGCCTGCTTCGCCAGCGACCTGGCGACGGCGACCCGCCGCCTCCCCGAGGACATCGAGCGAGGGCTGTGGGATGGCGTCGCCCGGGGTCTCGTCATGTCCGACGGCTTCGGCGCCATCCGGGCTCGAGTGGCCGGCCGCCCGCCGTCGGGTCGCCCGCAACCGGGCCGCCCGCGAGCCGGGGCCGGTGCGGGATACCGCCCGCGGCCGCAGCGCTTCTCCCGGCTGGGCCGGTTCGAACGGGCGACGGCTGCGTCGGCCGGCCGGTGGGCGCTGGTGCCGGGGACCGAGGCGGACGACGGTGCTGCGGGTGGTGCTGACCTCGATCGCCTCGACCGGGAGGAGCTGGCCGAGACGGTGGCCGAGCAGCTCCTCAACCGCTGGGGCGTCGTGTTCCGTGACTTGGCGCTGCGGGACTCCCTGCGGCTGCCGTGGCGCGACCTGCAGTGGGCCCTGCGGCGGCTGGAGGACCGCGGGCTGGTGCGGGGCGGGCGCTTCGTGAGCGGGTTCTCGGGCGAGCAGTACGCGCTGCCCGCGGCCGCCGAGCAGCTCTCCCACGTGCGGAAGCTGCCGACCACCGGCGAGCGCGTCACCGTGAATGCCACCGACCCGCTCAACCTGGTGGGCCTCATCGTGCCCGGCGACACGGTGGCCGCGGTTCGCACCAACCGGGTCACCTACGTCGACGGCGTGCCGGAGACCGTCGAGGGTGACGGCACCGGCACCGGCGCCCGCACCGGCACCCGCACCGGCACCGCCTGAGTCCGCTGTTCGGAGGGTTCCGGCGTTCGGAGGCGCCGACGGTTTCCGGTGCTCCTCGACGCCGGTTCACGGTGGCGCGCCGGCCCCGTAGGCACCGGTCACCCCAAGCACGACCTCAGCAGCTCCTCCAATGCGCGCCGAGCGCCCCCCTCGGCCTCGATGTCGACCCGCGTGGGTTCGCCCCCGTCGAGCGCGACGTAGGCGCTGAAGATGAACGTGCGCTTGTACTCGATCAGCGCGTGCCGATCGCAGCGGGCCGCAGTGATGGCGATGGGGCCGGCCGCCGAAGGGGCGTCGTCGCTGACCTCGAGCGGCAACCCCGCCGAGCCTCCGGTGCTGACCGCGAAGATCACGTTGCTCTGGACCTCTTCCAGCACCGCCCTCACTCCGGAGTCCCGCTGGGCCAGCTCGATCTCCCCTTCGATGGTCCGGGCCTCGGTGGGCTTCCACGTGTCCCCGAGGTGCACGTCGACGCTGGCCAGGACGGCGCTGGCTCCGCATTCGATCTCGTTCAGCTCGGCCAGGAGCTTGTCGGGTCGCTCCTCGATCGCCACCCGAACCTCCTCACTTGCGATCCGGGCGACCAGCTCGGGTGGCTGGTCTGCGACGTCGTCGCATTGCGGCGTGCCGAAGGGCAACGGGATGGCCACCCGATCGCTCGCCGCCACGGTCACGTCGCGGACCTGGGGTGGGGCCGGCTCGAACAGCGGGGAGCTGAGCTGGACCGCGGCGATCTCGAGGTCCCGGTCGCCGCCATTCGTCACGGTCAGGCGCAGGGAGCGGCGCGTCTCGAACAGCGTCGACCGCTGCAGGGTGGCGGTCAACGGCGCCGGCGCGTCTCGGGCCGCGTTGGCACCGGTGCCGCCGCTACCAGCGTTGGTGCCGTTGCTACCGGCGTCCGTGCCGGCTTCGCCGTCCCCGGAACAGCCGACGGCGACAGCGAACAGCACCGCGGCGGCGATCGAAGTCGCGCCTCGCATCGGCACGCGACGGTAGTGGCCCACCCGCGCTGCCGAGACGGGACCCTTCACGCCCGACCGTGGGGCGGCGCCTACAAGTCGTAGTACAGGGCGAACTCCCACGGGTGCGGACGCAGCCGTAGGGCGTCGACCTCGTTCTCGCGCTTGTACGACACCCACGTCTCGATCAGGTCGTCGGTGAACACGCCACCCGCTTTGAGGAACGCCTGGTCCTCCTCCAGGGCCGACAGCACGGCGTCGAGCGACCCGGGCACCTGCGGCACCTTCGACAGCTCCTCGGGCGGCAGGTCGTAGAGGTCCTTGTCCACCGGGTCGGGCGGCTCGATGCGGTTCTGGATCCCGTCGAGACCCGCCATGAGCATCGCCGAGAACGCCAGGTAGGGGTTGCAGGAGGGGTCGGGGCAGCGGAACTCCAGCCGCTTGGCCTTGGGGCTCTGGCTGTACAGCGGGATCCGCACCGCCGCCGACCGGTTGCGCTGGCTGTACACCAGGTTGACGGGCGCCTCGTAGCCCGGGACCAGCCGCTTGTAGCTGTTGGTGGTGGGGTTGGAGAAGGCGAGGATCGCCGGCGCGTGGGTCAGCAGCCCGCCGATGTACCAGCGGCCCATGTCGCTGATCCCGGCGTAGCCGGCCTCGCTGTAGAACAGCGGCTCGCCGCCCTTCCACAGCGACTGGTGGGTGTGCATGCCCGAGCCGTTGTCCTGGAACACCGGCTTGGGCATAAACGTGGCCGTCTTCCCGGCCTGCCGCGCCACGTTCTTCACCACGTACTTGTAGAGCATGAGCTTGTCGGCCATGCGAAGCAGGCTGTCGAAGCGCATGTCGATCTCGGCCTGGCCGGCGGTCCCGACCTCGTGGTGGTGGATCTCGATCTCGACGCCCACCCGCTCGAGCACGAGGATCATCTCGGAGCGCAGGTCCTGGAAGTGGTCCATGGGCGGGACCGGGAAGTAGCCCTCCTTGTACCGCGGCTTGTAGCCCAGGTTGGGGTTCTCCTCGCGCCCGGTGTTCCACGCCGCCTCGACCGACTCGATCGAGTAGTAGCCCTCGTGCTCGTTCTGGTCGAAGCGGACGTCGTCGAACACGAAGAACTCGGCCTCGGGCCCCACGTAGCAGGTGTCGGCGAGGCCGGTGGACATGAGGTGCTCCTCGGCCTTGCGGGCCACGTAGCGAGGGTCGCGGCTGTACGACTCACCCGTGACCGGGTCGTTGACGAAGCAGTTGAGGTTAAGCGTCCTGTGCTGCGTGAACGGGTCGATGACCGCGGTGTTGGGGTCGGGGACCAGGAGCATGTCCGACTCCTGGATCTCCTGGAACCCCCGGATCGAGGACCCGTCGAAGCCGACGCCCTCGTCGAACACCTCGGCGGTCAGCTGGCCGGCCGGCATCGAGAAGTGCTGCATCAACCCCGGCAGGTCGCAGAATCGCACGTCGACGATCTCGATGCCCTCGTCGCCGATCAGCTGCAGCACGTCGTCAGGCGTTCGCTCTTCCACGATCGCTCCCTTCAGCGTCGTCGGCGGGCTCGCCGCCCCAGATCCGCCCGCACGCTACATGGGCCTGGGGACCCACAGCGGACGCCGACGAGGGCCGCCCGCAGGCGTCCCCGCTCCGGTCCCCAGCACTCCGGCCTGGTGTCCGCTGGCCCCGCGTGGGGGCCTCGGCCTGCGGCCGACACGAGTCACGTCGCCCGGCTCGCGTCCGCGTCAACCCGCCAGCGCCGAGCAGCACGTGTCCACGATCAGGCGGGTCACGACGTACGGATCGCAGTTGGCATTGGGCCGGCGATCCTCGATGTAGCCCTTCCTGTCCACGTCGACCTGCCATGGGATGCGGACCGACGCCCCGCGGTCGGACACGCCGAAGCTGAACTCGTCCCACGGTGCGGTCTCGTGAAGGCCGGTCAGGCGCCGCTGGATGTCGGCGCCGTAGCCGGCCACGTGCTCGGCCGCCTTGGGCTCGAGCGCCTTGACCGCGGCCATCACGGCGTCGTAGCTCTCCCGCATGGCGTTGGTCGAGAAGTTGGTGTGGGCGCCGGCGCCGTTCCAGTCGCCGGGGACCGGCTTGGGGTCGAGGGTCGCCGCCACGTCGAAGTCCTCGGCCACCCTGTAGAGCAGCCACCGCGCCAGCCACAGCTCGTCGGCCGCCTGGGGCGGCGCCACCGGGCCGACCTGGAACTCCCACTGGCCGGGCATGACCTCGGCGTTGATGCCCGAGATGTGCAGGCCGGCGGCCAGGCACGCGTCGAGGTGGGCCTCCACGATGTCACGGCCGTACACCTCGTCGGCGCCGACGCCGCAGTAGTAGCCGCCCTGGGGGGCGGGGAACCCCGTCGCGGGGAAGCCGTACGGGCGGCCACCCTTGAAGAACGTGTACTCCTGCTCGATGCCGAAGAGCGGCTCGTGGTCCTTGAACCTGCTGGCGACCTCGGCGCACGCGGCCCGGGTGTTGCTCGGGTGCGGGGTCATGTCGGTGGTGAGCACCTCGCACAGGACCAGCACGTTGTCGCCCCCGCGGATGGGGTCCGGACAGGAGAAGACCGGTTGGAGGACACAGTCGGACTGGTCGCCCGGGGCCTGGTTGGTGCTGGAGCCGTCGAAGCCCCAGATGGGAAGGTCGGCGGCGTCGGCGACGACCTTCGTCTTCGATCGCAGCTTGGCCGTCGGCTCGGTGCCGTCGATCCAGATGTATTCGGCCTTGTAGGGCATCGGGGCGTCTGTCCTCCGGTCTCGACTCGTGTCGCGCACTTGTATGCGGGGTTCACGTACCGCCGGTCGGAACGCTGCCAGCGGGCCATTTCCCGGTTGTTGCCCGAATGTGAACGCCTTGTGAACCGGGAATCCCCAGCTTGCGGCCCTCGCCGTCGTACCCGCAGGATTCTCGGTATGGAGAGCACCGAACGCCAGCGTGAGTACGTGCTCCGCACGGTCGAGGAGCGTGGCGTGCGCATGATCCGGCTGTGGTTCACCGACGTGCTGGGCCAGCTCAAGTCGTTCGCCATCTCCCCCGTCGAGCTGGAGGGGGCATTCGACGAGGGCATGCGGTTCGACGGCTCGTCGATCGACGGCTTCAGCCGGGTGCAGGAGTCCGACGTGCTCGCCAAGCCCGACCCCAACAGCTTCGAGCTCCTGCCCTGGGCCGAGGGGCTGGGCACATCGGCCCGCATGTTCTGCGACATCGTCAACCTGGATGGCACCGCCTTCGAGGGCGATCCGCGGCAGGTCCTGCGCCGCAACCTCGACGCCGCCCGTGACCGGGGCTTCAGCTTCTACGCCGCCCCCGAGATGGAGTTCTTCTACTTCGCCGACGGCGACTCCACTCGTGCACCCCGGCCCCTCGACCAGGCGTCCTACTTCGACCTCACCACGGCCGACGTCGCCACCGATCTGCGCCAGCGCACCATCCACACCCTGGAGGCCATGGGGATCCCGGTGGAGTACAGCCACCACGAGGATGCCCCCAGCCAGCACGAGATCGACCTCCGCTACACCGACGCCCTCACGATGGCCGACAACGTGATGACGTTCCGGCTTGTGGTGAAGGAGGTGGCGCTCGAGGCCGGGGTCCACGCCACGTTCATGCCCAAGCCCCTCACCGGCGTGCAGGGCTCGGGGATGCACACCCACTTCTCGCTGTTCGAGGGCGACACCAACGCTTTTTACGAGGCCGGGGCCGAGCACAACCTTTCCAAGGTCGGCCGCGGCTTCATCGCCGGCCTGCTCGCCCACGCCAAGGAGATCACCGCCGTCACGAACCAGTGGGTCAACTCCTACAAGCGGCTCGTGGTCGGTTACGAGGCCCCGATCTACACGTCCTGGGCGCGCAACAACCGCTCGGTCATCGTCAACCTGCCGCCGATCAAGCGCGGCAAGAGCGAGAGCACCCGCCTCGAGTACCGGGCGCCGGACCCGGCCTGCAATCCCTATCTGGCCTTCGCCGTGATCCTGGCCGCCGGGCTCAAGGGCGTCGAGGAGAGCTACGTGCTCCCGCGCGAGACGGCGGTGAACCTCTACGAGCTCACCGCCGAGGAGCTCATGGCCGAGGACATCGACACCGTGCCGCAGTCGCTGTCCGATGCGCTCGACGCCATGGAGAGCTCGGAGCTGGTCGCCGAGGCACTCGGGGAGCACGTGTTCGAGTGGTTCATCCGCAACAAGCGCAAGGAATGGATGGACTACAAGACTCAGGTCACGCAGTTCGAGCTCGACCGCTATCTCACGCGGCTGTGAACGCGTCCGCACCGCCGATGGAGCCGCTGCTGCTGTACCCCGATCCGGCGCCGCCCGAGCTGGCGCAGGCCCTCGACCTGGCGGGGTATCCGTGGAAGGGCGTGTCCGACGAGCGCTCGGCGGCGCGATCCGAGCCCGACGCCGGCTGGGCCGGCGGGGTGGTCGTGGCCGCCGCCGATCCCGAGGGGGCGTTTGCGCTGTGCCGGGCGCTGCGCAAGGGCGACGTGCCGCTCGAACCGCTGCTGCTCCTGGTCTCGGGCGGGCAGCTGGCCGACCTCGAGCTGCGCGAGGACCTGTTCGACGATTTCTGCCTGTACCCGTTCCAGCCGCTCGAGCTCGAGGCCCGCCTCAAGCACCTGTTGTGGCGGACCGGGCGGGGCACGCGGCCCGAGCTGGTCGAGTACGGCCCCCTGGTGCTCAACCTCGAGACCTACCAGGCGGCGATCGAGGGCCACCCGCTCGACCTCACGTACATGGAGTACGAGCTGCTCAAGTTCCTGGCGTCGCATCCCGGTCGGGTGTTCACGCGCGAGACGCTGCTGAGCCGGGTGTGGGGCTACGAGTACTACGGCGGAGCGCGCACGGTGGACGTCCACATCCGCCGGCTCCGCGCCAAGCTCGGCGAGGAGCACGCCAACCTGATCCAGACGGTGCGCTCGGTCGGCTACCGCTTCGGCCAGTCGCGCTGGAGCGTTTGAACTTTCGAGCCCGAAGCTGAGCTTCGGGCTCGAGACCTTGGCCGCCGCCTTCGGCGCCGTCGACTGCCGGTCGCTCGACCGGCGAAGCCGGATCGAGCGACGACGGGGGCTCCGGCGGAGCCTCCGCCCCGTACCCCCCGCCAATCCGGGCGCCCCGCCCTACTTGTTCAGGTCGATCAGCTCGCTGCCCGCGTTGCGGGCGTCGGCGTCCTCTTTGAGCGACCAGCCGAGCAGCGCCGCCAGCGCGGCACCCGACATGCACACTGCCACGGGGATCACGACGACGAGGACGATGGCCATGAGGATGGCACCAGCCATGCCGTCAGCCCTCCGCGACGTGGGCCCAGGCCTCGACCTCCACGAGGGCCCCCAGCGGTAGCTCGGCGACGCCGATCGCCGAGCGTGCGGGCCGGTGGTCGCCGAAGCAGTCGATGTAGACCTCGTTCATCGCCGCGTAGTCGCTCATGTGACGGAGGAACACAGTCGTCTTGACGACATCGGCGAGGCCGGCGCCCTGGCTGGCGAGCTGGCTCTCGAGGTTGGCGATGGCCTGGCGGAGCTCGGCCGCCGTGCCGCCCGTGACGATCTGGCCGTCGGCCACCCCTATCTGCCCCGACACGACGAGCCACTCACCGGCGCGCACGATGGGCGTGTAAGGACCGACCGGCTTGGCGGGTTCGCTCATGTGTCTGGACGCTAGTTGACCCTCGCGGAACGTCCGCGAGCGTCCGCTAGCGCGCCCCGCGGATGCGGTGGCCGGTGGGCCAGGCCGGCGGGCAGCCCTGCGCCAGCCAGGCGGCGGCGGCCACGGCGGCGAACGCGGCGTCGGAGCCGTTGACGGGCGGCTCGTCCGACGGTTCGATCGCCACCTCGATCGGTGGGGTGTCGACGGCCCGCAGCACGCCGAAGCTGCGGATGGTCAGGTCGTGCACCTCACCGGCCCCGTCCACCGCCAACCCCTCGCTGCACACCCAACCGAGGGCCATGTGCGCAGCGCCGACGCAGTACGAACGCAGCGTGACCCTGTCGAGCGGATCACCGCAGCTCACGGCCACGTCGACCCGGGGCTCGGCGCCGAGCGCAACCTCGGCGCGGGCGATGGCGCCCTCCGGTGAGCGGATGGCGACGTGGGCCCGGTTGCCGGCCCGCTCGGCCTCGAGGACGCCGGCCACCTGCACCGAGGCGGCGGCCCGGACGCCCGCGGCGGCGAGGAGGACGAGTGCCTCCGCCCACCCGGAGGCTCGCGGCGCCAACGACGTCGGCGGGCCGGGGACGTCGACCTGCTCGACGACGAGGCCGGGCGCCACGGATGCGACCACCTCGGCGATCCCTTCCGTTCGCGCCACCCGCATGACCCCCGACCCGTCCGGCCTGATGCCGGCGGCGATCGGCGGCCGCTTGGCGCCCAGCCGCACCGCGTCTTCGCGGGCGAGGAGCACCCGGACCGGGCGGCCGTACCGATCCGCAAGCTCGCGGGCGGCGCCGGTGACCACGGTCGCCTGCTTCCCGCCGAACGCCCCGCCGTTGGCCAGCGGCGACGCCGGCTCGCCGCCGGGGACGCACCAGGAGGCGTCGAGCTCGAGGTAGGCGGGCTCCGTCCAGGTGGTCCGCAGGACGACGTCCCAGTCGCCCGGCGGTGGCTCGAGGGGGTGGCGCAGCTCGGCGGTCGTCCGCCGGCCCTGCACCTTGGCGGCGGCCGCCCGGGCCTCGGCGACCGATTCGCCCACGGCCCAGTCGCCGGCGCCGTCGGGCACGGCCACGAGTGCCCCGGCCGGGGCGGTGTCGTCGGCGAACCCCCCGTAGCCGAGCGGGACCTCTGGATCGACCCGCTGCGGCGTCCGTCCCTCGATGCTGGCGCGCCGGCCGGCGGCCTCGAGGTGCCGGCCCGGCGACCCGGCGTGCGGGCCCACCTTCGGGCCGACCGTCGAGGCCGCGGGCTCACCGTAGGCCGACCAGGCGTCGAGGATCGTGCGCCAGCCGGTGCAGCGGCACAGGTGGGCGAGCAGCGCCTGCTCGACCGCCGGGTGATCGTCGGCCGCCGTGCCCCTGGCGCGCAGCCCCGACAGGCGCATCACGATCCCGGGCGTGCAGAAGCCGCACTGGCTGGCGCCGGTCGCGCAGAACGCGTGCCCCCACGCCGCCCTCTCGGCGGGATCGAGGCCCCCGAGCGTGGTGATTGACCGCCCCCGCACGCGCCGCGCCGGCGTCACGCACGCCACCCGGGGCTGCCCGTCGACGAGCACGGTGCAGCAGCCGCACTGGCCCTGGGGGCTGCACCCGTCCTTCAGCGTGCGGAGTCCCAGCCGCTCCCGCAGGACGTCGAGGAGGCTGCCGCCGTCGTCGGGCACCTCCACGTCTCGCCCGTCGACGACGAGGGCAACGGGAGCTGCGGTGCCCGGCATGCGGCCGAGGATAAAGGCGCTCCGGTCAGCCGGCGTCGCCCATGGCGTAGAAGCGTCCGGCCCGGGTGCCCACGAAGATCCTGCCGTTCCACACAGCGGGCGTGGACTCGATGCAACCCTCCAGCGTGACCGTCCACAGCTCAGGCGGCGCCGCGCTCGTGTCCGACACGTCGTAGCCGTGGAGCACGCCGCTGCAGTCGCCCTGGATGAGGACGTCGTCGACGATCACCGCGGACTGCCAGGTCGGCGGGGGGAGCTCGAACTGCCAGCGCACGGCGCCGGTCTCGCGGTCGACGGCGTAGACCGTGCCCCCGTCGGCGGCGGCGATCACGATGTCCTTGTACAGGGCCGGAGTGGTCCAGAAGCCGCCCGGGTCCTTGACCGACCACACCAACGGGTTGTCGGGGCGGCGCGGGTCGAGCTTGAGGAGCTGGCCGACCTCGGCGGCGCGGCTGTTGCCCCGTTCGTTCTCGACCCCGACGTAGAGGAAGCCCTGGTCGTCGACCACGACCGAGGCGTCGACGTCGTCGCCGGTCCAGTAGCGCAGCACCCGATTCGGTTCGCGACCCTCGCCGATGCCGGAGACGTCCCACCCCTGGACCAGCCCGCCCGAGTTGGCGAAGTAGATCACCCCGTCGTGGTAGGCGACCGAGTTCTCGATCGAGACGTCTTGCTGACGGGTGTTCAGTGCGTTGATCAGCTCGTCGTCCCAGCCCGGGGTGTTGAAGACGAGCTCGGGTGCCACCTGCACCAGCCCGTCGTCGCCGGTGGTGCGGTTGAGCTTGACGATGTGGAACTGCGAGTTCTCCCCACCCTCGTAGAGGTAGTCGCCGAGGACCAGCGGGGAGCCGTCCCAGTCGTCGTTCCACATGGTGGGAGAGACCGCCTGCGCGTCGAGGGACCACAGCTCGGTGGGCTGGGGCCGGTCGATGGCGATGACGTGGAGCTTGTTGTCCCGGCTGCCCGAGTAGACCAGCGGGAGCCCCTCGCCGTCGATCGACACCGAGCCCTTGATGATGTCGCCCGTGGGGAAGGGCGGGAGGATGTCCTGGCCCGTCTCGAAGTCGACGAAGTGGATGCTCCGGTCGTAGGCGCCGAAGACCACCCAGGTGCGGCCGTCACGCTCGAACACCGAGGGCTGACCGGTCCAGCCAGTGCCGCACCACACCTTCGTGTCGCTGCCCACCGACGACTCGGAGCACATGCCCCCGCTCTGTCCGGGATAGCTCCACAGCACCTCCGGGCGCTCGGGGACCGGTCCCTCGCCGTGGTAGCTGCGCGTCGGCCCGCCGCGGAAGGTCAATAGCCCGGGCACCTTGAACCCCGACGCGGGTGCGGCCTCCTCCGGGGTGGTCGTGGAGGCGCCACCGGTCTCGGCCTCGGTGGCGTCCGTGGACTCGCCGGCGTCCCGCGGCTGGTCGGCCGATTCGCCGTCGTCGTCTGCCGTGGCACGCTGCACGGCGAACGCCGTCCCGGCGAGGAGCAGGCAGACGACGACCAAGGCGATCAGGCGGCGCCTGTCGTGGCGTGGGGCGAGGTGGGCCGGCTCCGTGGCCGCACGGCGACGCGGGGGCGGACGGCCGATCGGCGCCGTCAGGCGCTGGCCGCCAGTTCGGTCGCCATACGGGTCGCCGTCATCGGCGTCGTCGTAGTCGTACCGGTCCTCGCCGTACGACGCGTAGCGGTCGAAGGGGTTGGGCCGCCCGTCTGCGCCCGACGTCTTGCCGGTCGCACGCCGACCTCGCCCCCCCGGACTCACGAGTTGGCCCCCAGCCCCTGATCTGGCCCGGCTCGCTGCCCCGGGCTTCTAGCTGAAGCTCTGGCCGCAGCCGCAGGTGCGCTGCGCATTGGGGTTGTCGATGGCGAAACCCGCGCCCTGGAGCCCGTCCTTGTAGTCGAGGGTGGCGCCCTCGAGGAGCATGGCACTCGAGGGATCGACCACGACGCGGACGCCCGAGTAGTCGGCCGTCTGGTCGTCGTCGGTCACATCGGTGTCGAAGAACATCTCGTAGCTGAAGCCCGAGCACCCGCCGGGACGCACGGCGACCCGCAACGCCAAGTCGTCCACGCCCTCGGCGTCCATGAGCGAGCGGACCTTCTCGGTTGCGGTGTCGGTGAGGACGATCACGTCAGGAGCCTCCTCGGGTTCCCATATCGAAGGTCATGGTATCGGCGCCCACTGACAGGTTGCGAACACCCGCCGGGGACGCGCGGCGCCGGAGCCGTCAGGTCGGTGACAGCTCCAGCTCGACCTGGCACGGCGTCCGGTCGGTCAGTGGGTGGAACGCATCCACGCGCGCCCCACCGAGGGCGTCGACGAATCCCTCGACGAGCCCGCGGTGCAGGCTGCAGACCACGTCGGGGTGGCGCTCGGCGAGCTCGCGGAACGGGCAGTGGGTGAAGGCGACGGTGGCCTGGCCGTCGTCGTCGGCCACGGCCGGATCGAAACCCAGGGCGTCCAGCCGGGCCACCAGCGCGTGCAGGCAGACGTGCTTGTCGACGTCGGCGGGCAGCGTGGCCCCGAGGGCATCGAGCTCTCCCTGCTCGCGCCCGGCCTCGACGGCCTCGCCGCTGCCGACCCCGGCGATCGCCGCCAGCCTCACCAACATGCGCGACAGGACGGGGAACGTCGCCGGCTCCAGCCCGAGGGTGGGGGCGTCGGCGGCGACCGAGTAGCGGTGCTGCGGCCGTCCGACGGTCCCGCGGGCATCGGTCTCGACCTCGAGCAGCCCGACCTCGCGCATCCGCTCCAGGTGGGGACGCACCGTGTTGGGGTGCAGGTCCAGCGTCTCTGCGATCTCCGCGGTCGCCAGCGGCCGAGGCGACCGCGCCAGCTCCAGGTAGATCGCGTAGCGGGTGTTGTCGCCCAGGGCCTTGAGGACGGCGAGCCGGGGGGCGCCGACCCGAGGGGTCATGCGAGCGGGGAACGTGTCCTCGGACACACGTCGGAGTCTACCGGGGGCCGCCTTTCCCCGGCCCGGTTTCACCGGCGTCCACCGGTAGAATCCCGCGGGTGGCCGACCTGCCCACCTCCGCCGACGTGCTGGCGGCGTTGCGCGGCGTCATCGATCCCGAGCTGGGCAGCGACATCGTCGACCTGGGCATGGCCCGGTCGGCGGAGGTCCGGTCCGACGGCTCGGTGGACGTCACCGTGGCGCTCACGACCGCCGGCTGCCCCCTCCGATCGCAGCTCCAGCACGACGTGGCGACGCGGATCGGCTCGCTCCCCGGCGTGACCGACGTGCGCCTGCACTGGGCCGAGATGACCCCCGATCAGCGGGCGTCGGCCATGGCCAAGGCGCGCTGGAACGTCACGCAGCGCCCCGAGGCCACGTCGGTGCCGCTCGGCGCCAAGGTCATCCTCATCGCGTCGGGCAAGGGCGGCGTGGGCAAGTCCTCGGTCACGGTCAACCTGGCGGCGGCGCTGGCCCAGCGTGGCCACAAGGTGGGGGTCCTCGACGCCGACATCTGGGGTTTCTCGGTGCCGCGCATGCTGGGGGTCGAGGGACGACTGGCCGGCACCACGCACGACGGGCGCAAGCAGATGGTGCCGATCGAGCGGCCGATCGGCGACGGTGTCGTCCGCGTGGTCTCGATGGGCTTCCTCGTGGACGACGAGGAGACCGCGCTCATGTGGCGCGGTCTCATGCTGAACCGCGGTGTCCAGCACTTCCTGCAGGACGTGCGCTGGGGCGACGACCTCGACTACCTGTTCATCGACATGCCCCCGGGCACCGGCGACGTGCAGATGGGCGTCGCCAAGCTGCTGCCCCGGGCCGAGGTGATCGTCGTGACCACGCCCGCGCAGGCGGCCCAGAAGGTTGCCGTGCGCGTCGTGGGCATGGCCCGCAAGAGCTACCTGCGGGTGGCGGGTGTGATCGAGAACATGAGCGCGTTCCGCTGCGAGCACGGCGACACCTACGAGCTGTTCGGCGCAGGCGGCGGCGAGCAGCTCGCCCACGACGCCGGGGTGCCGCTGCTGGGCGCCGTTCCACTCGAGCCGTCGGTGTCGGCGGGGGGCGACTCGGGGTCGCCCGTCACGCTCGGCGACGGGCCTGCGGCCGACGCCTTCCGGGACATCGCCCAGCGGATCGTCGACGAGGCGGTGCCGCTGGCGGCCATGGCCGGCTGCAGCGCCCGCATGCTCGACGCCGCCGTCGCCGCCCTCGACCGGTCCGGCACCTGACCCACCCCGGGCGGGCGCCCAGCGGTTCGGCGCCCGGAGGTGTGGACCCGGCGGTAGGGCGTCCGGCGGTTCGGCGCCCGGTGGTACGGCGCCGCGGCGGTACGGCGCCCGGCAGTAGGGCGGCCGGCGGTACGGCGCCGGCGGTGCGTCGCCCCCGGTGGTGTGGTACGGCGCCGCAGCGGCGATCCCGAGGCCATCGGTTCCGCCGTCGCACGGTCGAGGCACTGGGTTCCGGAGGTGGAACCCATGACCTCGGGCTCGGTGATGAGGAACCCATGACCTCGGGCTCGGTGATGAGGAACCCATGACCTCGGGACGCTGGCCGAGTTGCCCTCGGGCATGCTGGACGGCGTGTCCGAGGACGTGATGCCCGAACATGTCGCCGCCAACCGGAGCCACTGGGACGCGCAAGCGCCGCAGTGGGTCGCGCCCGCCGAGCGCAACTGGCGAGCCGCGGAGCCGGACTGGGGGATCTGGGCGACTCCGGAGTCGGCGCTCCGGCTCCTTCCCGATGACATGACCGGCCTCGACGCCATCGAGCTCGGATGCGGCACGGCCTACGTCGGCGCGTGGATGGCCCGGAGGGGAGCTCGGGTGGTGGGCATCGACAACTCCGAGCGGCAGCTCGACACCGCCCGCCGCCTGGCCGGGGACCACGGCGTCGAGCTCACGCTGGTGCACGGCAACGCCGAGGCTGTGCCGTACGGCGACGCGTCGTTCGACTTCGCCATTTCCGAGTACGGCGCAGCGATCTGGTGCGATCCCTACGTCTGGATCCCCGAGGCCCATCGGCTGCTCCGCTCGGGCGGCTCCCTGGTGTTCCTCGGAAACACGCCGCTCACCCTCATGTGCACACCGCTCGACGGCTCCAGCCCGTGCACGGAGCGACTGGAACGCAGCTACTTCTCGCTCCACCGCCTCGACTGGCGCGATGCGGTCGACGATCCCGGTGGCATCGAGTTCAACCTGCCCATCTCGCGGTGGTTCCAATTGTTCCGTGAAACAGGCTTCGAGGTTGTCGACTTCATCGAGATCCAGGCGCCCGAACCGGGGTCGGAGGTCAACTTCTTCGTGACCGCCGACTGGGCCCACCGCTTCCCGTCCGAACAGGTCTGGAAGCTCCGCAAGCGGTAGGAGCGCCGGCGACCCCGGCGCGGTTCAGGCCGGTGACCAGTTGCCGTCGAGGTCGTCGCCCTTGGCGCGGCCCTCGTCGGCCAGCTTGCGCAGGTGCGCCCACACCGAGAAGCGGGCCCAGGGGTGTAGCTCGGCCGGCACGTCGACATAGATGTCCTCGACCAGCTCGGCCACGGTCGCAGTTCCCCGAGCGGTGAGGGCGTCGACGACCTGCCGCTCCCGGACCAGGCGGTGCTCGATGTACTCGTCCACGACCCCCATCGGATCGGTGATGAGATGGCCGTGACCGGGGGCGATCGCCCGCAGGCGGGGCCGGATGTGCTTCAACCGCTCGAGCGAGGCGAGGTACGCCGCCATGTCGCCGTCGGGTGGGCGGATGACCACCGTCGACCCCTGCATGATGTGGTCACCGGTGAACAAGGTGCGCTCCTCGTTGAGCAGGAAGCACAGGTGGTTCGAGGCGTGGCCCGGGGTGTGCAGGGCGGTGAGGTGGAACTCGGTGGCCTCGATGATCGACTCGTCACGGAGCGTGCCGTCGAGCCGCACCTTGCCCTTGCCCCCGCCGCCGTCGAACGCCAGGACCTCGGCCCCCGTCCGCTTCTTGAGTCCCACGGCACCGGGCGAGTGGTCTTCGTGGGTGTGCGTCAGCAGGATCCAGCGGATGCGGTCGCCGCCGCAGCCTGCGATCGCGTCGAGGTGCTCGGCGTCGCCGGGCCCGGGGTCGATCACTGCGATCTCGTCGATTCCCACGAGGTACGTGTTGGTGCCCGGCCCCGTCATTATCCCCGGGTTGCGGGCGACGATGCGCCGCACCATGGGTGACAGGGCGCTGGCCACGCCGTAGACGATGGGCTTGGGGACATCGACGGGTGCCTGCTCGGTGGCCTCGTCGGTCATGTGGGGTCCCTCAGCTCGCCGCGCGTGGCCGGACGCGGCGGGTCCTCCCAGCTCTCGACGTCCCAGATGTCGTCGGTGCCCGGACCTCGCCGCACGGGGCCCCGGCGTCCCATCCCGGTGACACGGGCGCGACCCCGCCTCGCCAGCCACCGCACCAGCACCGGGCGAAAGACGGCCCGGGTGGGCGGGAACAGGAGCAGCAGGGCAACGATGTCGCTGATGAAGCCGGGAGCGATCATCAGCGCGCCGGCCATCATGATCAGCGCGCCGTCGGCAAGCTCGCGGCTCGGGAGCTCGCCCCGCCCGAGGGCGAGCTGGATCCGCCGCAGCGTGATCAGACCCTCCCGCTTCGCCAACCAGGCGCCGACGAACGATACGGCGATCAGCAGCCCGATCGTGTTGAGGGCCCCGACTGCCCCGGCGACCTGGACGATCACCGCCAGCTCGACGAGGGGAGCCACGAGGAAGAGGAGGACGAGGAGAACCATGTGCCGACGGTCGTGCGGATAGGCGGGATCGAGCTGCAGTGGGCGGGCGAACACCTGGCGGTGGCGACCGCACGTTCGACTCAGCCTACCGCCGGGTGGTTGTGGCCCGACCGGCGCCCCTCGCCTGACCCCGCTCCGTGATGTGACCCCCTTCACACGTCGGCTACCAGGAAGTAACATATGGGGTGGTACGGGGAGTTCGTACGACGAGTACGAGGGCTTCTCGTACGGGGAGTGGTTGCAGCGTCGGAGGCTAAGGGGGAGAGCAATAGCGTCGCTCGGGCTCCGCGTGAGTCCGGGCAGCGATCGCCGGGGGTTGCTTTGCCGCCGCCGGTGCGCCAACCACACTCGAGCCGGCCGGCGGTCAGGATCGCCGAGACCCCGGCCGCCGGCCCGGCACCGCGGCTGGGGGTCGCATGCGCGATGAGCCGGGGGGCACCGCCCCGGAAGACGACGGACGCAGCGTCACCGCCTCATCGATCGCGCCCGGCCGCGAGCACCGATGCGGTGGCCGTCAGTTGTGCTGCGCTACGAGCGCTCTGCGCTCGGCCTCGCTGAATCCTCCCCAGATGCCATGAGGCTCACGGATGCGTAGCGCGTACCCCAGGCAGGGCTCTCGCACCGGACACGTCCGGCAGATGGCCTTGGCTTGCTCTTCTCGCTTGAGCTTCTCGCTCTTGCGCTCGAAGTGTGGCGGTGGGAAGAAGACGGCCGCTTGTGGCCCTCGGCACGCGGCTCTCACCTGCCATGCTTCGTCGACACGCTGTGCGCTCACTGCCTACCCCCCTTCAAAGGCGGACCATACAGCCGTGCATAGAACCGAAACAAGGGAAAGTTCTTGTCCTTACGACGCGTGCAGAACGGGTCTTACCGCTGGTCACAGCGGTGCGGCAGCGGTGGCGGTGTGTTTAGGGAGGATGACGCCCGTCTTGTCTAAGCCCAAATAAACCGGCGCCCACGGGGGTGCTCTGAAGCGATATGTCAGTCGCTCGGGCGTTTGCGCTCGCGGTAGTCGCGCGCCCCTCCGGCCTCGGGCTCCACCTCCAGCACCACGCCCTCGATCGCCACGACCCGCGCCCGCTCGTGCTGGTGGATCGGCGTGGCACGGTTGGTGCGTGCCCGCCACGGCGCGTCCCGCAGGGTGATCACGCCGTCGGGCGCTATGTCGGTACGGGCCTCGCCGAGCTCCCCGATCATCCACTCCCGCCCGATTGTCGGCGTCGAGAAGCGGGTGCGGACCATGGTGGGCATACCGGCATACATCGCCAGGGTCATCCCGACGAACGCGGCCAGGAGCGTGATCCAGCTCACCGAGAGGCCGTCGAACAGCACCAACGAGCCGAGCAGGAAGCTCACGGTGGCGATCGCGGTCCACAGGCGCGGCACACCCGTCTGGACGTCGACTCCGTAGCCGAACATGGCGAAGAGCAGCAATGCGACTCCGATGGGTCGCGTGGGCAGCACCGCCAGCCCGTAGCAGCCGAGGATGAGCGACCCGGCGCCCACCATCCCGGCGATCCCCACGCCCGCGGTGTACAGCTCGAACAACAGCAGGGCCAGGCCGATCACGAACAACAGGTACGCCACCGCCGGGCTGGCCACGGTGTGCATGAGCTGCCCGATCAAGCTCAGGCCGCCGAACTGCACCTCCTGGGTGTCGGCGATCTGGCGATCGCCGTCGACCACCTCGGTCTCCACACCGGGGAGATCGACGACGAACTGACCGATCACCGGCGCATCGGAGTCGACGAGGCCGAGCTCGACGGCCCGGCCGGCGCCGACGCGGTCGCCCACGTCGACGGCGCCGAGGTCGCCGGGAGCCACGCCGCGGGCGTCGAGCAGGCTCGGCGTCACCTCGATGCTCGAGCCGGGGGCGATGCCCGTGACGTCGGCAGCGGCCACGAGGCGGACCGATTCGCCGGCGGCCTTGCTTCCCGACGGCCCGATCCAGACGTCGACCGGGACCGACGTATTTTCGATGGTGGCGATCAGGCCGTCGAGCTCCCCGTCCGAGACGACCGCGTCGCCGCTGTCGAGCTGCAGCACCAGCGCCACCGCACAGGCGCGCTCGGCGGCATGCACCTGATCGTCGATGAAGTCGACGAGCACGGGGTCGAGGAGGCCGTCCACCTCCACGACCGCCACTGGGCCGTTGCCGCCCTCGGCGCAGTCCGCCTGTGCAGTCCCGTCGCCGGCGGATCCGGCCGCGCCGGCTGCTCCGCCGGGGCGGCTGGCAAGCGCCAGTGCGCCGGCCGTGACTAGCAACACGGCGAGCTTGGGTACAGTCCGGCGGATCGCCGAACGGCTCCTGGTGGATGACGCGCGCAGTGGATCCTGAACAGTTCTTCGGTGCATCCCGGCTGGTCATCGTGGCCGGGAAGGGCGGGGTCGGCAAAACCACGGTCAGCGCCGCGCTGGCCCACGCCGCCGCCCTCGCGGGCCTATCCACCCTGATCGTCGAGGTCGAGGGACGAACCGGGCTGCCGGCCATGTTCGGCCAGGGCGAGCTGAGCTACGACGAGGCGGTCCTGTCACCGGGTGGTGGACCGGATGGCGCCGCCGACGTGCGGGCCCGCACGCTGACGGCCGACGCCGCCCTCCTGGAGTACCTGCGGGACCATGGCCTGTCGCGCCTGTCGAAGCGGCTCGTGTCCTCCGGTGCGCTCGACGTGGTGGCGACCGCGGCCCCGGGGATCAAGGACATCCTGTTGCTGGGCAAGGTCAAGCAGCTCGAGCGGGCGGGGACGGCCGACCTCATCGTCCTCGACGCCCCGGCCGCGGGCCACGCCATCGCCTTCCTCCAGGCGGCCCGGAGCCTGCTCGACACCGTCAGCGTCGGCCCGATCAACGCGCAGGCCCGCGACGTGCTCGAGCTGCTCGAGGACCACCGGCGCTGCCAGGTGATGCTCGTGACGATCCCGGAGGAGACGCCCGTCAACGAGGCGGTCGAGACCGCCTTCTCGCTGGAGGACCGCGTGGGCGTGGGCCTCGGGCCGATCGTGGTGAACGGCGTGGTCCCGGACATCCCCGGCCTGGATGCCGATCCCGCGGCCGCCGCCGAGCGGGCGGGCGTGGCGCTGCGCCCGGGCGAGCGCGAGGCGCTGGCGGCGGCGGCCTCGTTCCGCCGCGGCCGCATGGCGCTGCAGGCCGAGCAGATCGGGCGGCTCGAGGAGCAGCTCCCGCTGCCCCAGCTGCGCCTGCCGTTCCTGTTCACGACCGACATCGGTCCCCGCGACCTCGACGTGCTGGCGCGGGCGCTGCTCGCGGCGATCGACGCCCTGGCGGAGCTGCCGCTGTGACCGCGTCGGGGACCCGCGGCCCGGTGGCGGTCGCGGACGGCGACCGGTTCGACGACGTCATCGCCCAGCGGCGCATCGTCGTGTGCTGTGGATCGGGGGGCGTGGGCAAGACGACGATCGCCGCGGCGTCGGCCCTCGAGGGCGCCCGGCGGGGGCGCAAGACGGTGGTGGTGACCATCGACCCCGCCCGGCGGCTGGCCGACGCCCTGGGGCTGGCCGGCCTCTCGAACACGCCCAGCCGCATCGAGGGCGACTGGCCCGGCGAGTTGTGGGCCACGATGCTCGACACCCGCTCGACGTTCGATGCCCTGGTGGGCAAGTACGCGAGGTCGCCCGAGCAGGCCGAGCGGATCCTGGCCAACCGCTTCTACCGCAACATCGCCGGCGCCCTGTCCGGGACGCAGGAGTACATGGCGATGGAGAAGCTCTACGAGCTGCACGAGGAGACGGACTTCGACCTGGTGGTGGTGGACACGCCCCCGACGCGCCACGCGCTCGACTTCCTCGATGCCCCCCGGCGCCTGTCGCGGTTCCTGGAGCATCGCCTGTTCCGCGTGCTGATGGCGCCGAGCCGGGGCATCGTCCGGGCCGTCAACGTCGCCGCGCAGGCGTTCCTGCGGACCGTCTCCAAGGTGGTGGGCGGCGACGTGGTGGACGACGCCATGGCCTTCTTCCAGGCCTTCGAAGGGATGGAGGAGGGTTTCCGGCAGCGCGCGGCCCGGGTCAACGAGCTCCTGGCGGCACCGGAGACCGCCTTCGTCCTGGTGGCGTCGCCGCGGCGGGACACGGTCGCCGAAGCGCAGTTCTTCGCCGACCGGCTGGGTGAGGCGGGCATCGCCGTGCAGGGGTTGGTGGTGAACCGTGTGCACCCGTCGTTCGGCGCCGGCCTGGGCGAGGCGGCCGCCGAGCGGGCGCGCACCCTTGAGGGGACGGAGCTGGGCGGGCTCTACCGCAACCTGGCCGACTACCGGACGGTGTCGGCGAGGGAGCTCGCCCACCTGGGGGGGCTCGCCGAAACCGTGGCGCCCGCTCCGGTCGTCTGGGTTCCGTTCCTCAGCACCGACGTGCACGACATCGCCGGCATGCGCGGGCTGGCCACCCACCTCTTCTCGCGCTGATCCGGGCCCTACTCGTCGATGGAGGCGGCGGCTTCGTCGAGGGCGGCGGCGGCCAACTCCACCGTGTCCTTGACGGGAACGATGCGATCGAAGCCCGTCGTGTGCAGCAGGCGGGTGAGGGTGGGGCGGCTGCAGGCGACGGCCACGTCGCCTCCCGCCTCCCGGGCCCGGCGGATGCCGCCGATCAGGGCACCGAGCCCCGCCGAGTCCATGAACGGCACCGAGGACAGGTCGATGAGCAGGTACCGCTTGTCGGCCAGCTCTCCCAAGGCGTCTCGGAACTGCCCGACCGTGTAGGCGTCGAGCTCGCCTACCGGCCGGCAGACCGTGTAACTGTCCGCCTCGTCAACCTGAATGTCGAGCACGTGCTCCTCCTCCCGAACCCGATCGGCGATCGTAGCGGCGGTTCGGCGTGCCATTGACTGACATGGTTGACGCCTGGCCACAGTCGTTGGCACCGCACCTTTCCCGACTCGTAGCCTGCCCAATCGTGCCCGACGTGCTCCTCGCGACCGACGCGGACTGGATCTTCGAAGACGTCGACGCCGCGTTAACCGACGAGGACACCGACGTGGTCCGGGTTCGCTCCGGCCGCGAGGTCGGGCCCGCCGTGCGCGAGATAGACCCGAGTCTGGTGGTCCTCGATCTGCAGATCGGCAACATGGGTGGCATCGCCACCGCCCTCGACCTGCAGCAGGGCTTCGACTCAGGCGAGGTGCCCCGGGTGCCGATCCTGCTGCTCCTCGACCGTCCCGCCGACGTGCCGATGGCGCGCCGCACGGGTGTTCAGGGGTGGCTGGTGAAGCCGCTCGAGGCCTTTCGCCTCCGCCGTGCCGCCCGGGCCATCGCCGCCGGTGACACGTACTTCGAGCCGTCGGGGCTCACCCCGGCCTGAGGCGACCGCCGTTTCCACAGGCGGGATGGGCTTCTCGATCCGGACCTCGCGCTTGTTGCACCCGCAACCTGGAACGCTCCAGGTTGCCCAGCAACCAAGGCGGCGCCAGGAAGGCTGTCATCAGGCCCGCTGGGCCTCGCGCCGACGGATTCGCGGGCCGGTGCCCATCGGGTGACCGGATAGAGTTCCCATTCCGGTTCTCCGGGTGGTGGCTCAGCTTGGCAGAGCGCTGCGTTCGGGACGCAGAGGTCGCCGGTTCAAATCCGGCCCACCCGACGTTTTCCCTGCTCAGAGGGCCTGTGATCGTGCATACCTGTCCAGGGCATGTCGCGATCTTCGCAGTACTGCTCGTTTGATGGCGCGTGCCAGCCGATCGGCTAGCGGGGTGCGGCGATGATCGCGGGTCCAGATGCTGTCCACTCGATAGATCAGATGTCCCGTCTTGTCGTCGGTGCGGAGTGCCGACGCCGGCGAGGAGGATCGGTTGCCGCTGGGATCACATTGACCTCGTAGGGGTCGAAGGATCTGTCGGCGGTGAGCACAGGCAGCTGTTCGATCTG
>Ga0081538_10000184_pt1 | contig 68601 bp, 67 predicted proteins | sample TabmetS5T2R1_FD_71022 | JGI IMG/M metagenome (GOLD analysis project Ga0081538, IMG submission 71022) | Tabebuia heterophylla rhizosphere microbial communities from the University of Puerto Rico - S5T2R1 | ecosystem: Host-associated > Plants > Roots > Rhizosphere ... | reverse complement strand
CTGCGCCGCCTCGCACATCGCGCAGGCGAGGGCTGGGCTGTACCGGCCGATGAAGCGGTCGTAGGCCTCGGCCGGGGCCTGGAACATGGAGCTGCGTTCGCCCAAGCGCAGGATTGTTTCACTTGGTCCACACATCGGTCACATCGAACACTTGTTCGACCGGGGTCGTTGGGCTAGGCTCGCTGCATGGACGCCCTCGCCGCCTTCAGCCCCGAAACCCGGGCCTGGTTCGAGGACACCTTCGACGGCCCGACGCCGGCGCAGGAGCTGGGTTGGCCGAAGATCGCCTCCGGCGCGCACACGCTCATCCAGGCGCCGACCGGCTCTGGAAAAACGCTGGCCGCGTTCCTCTACGGCCTCGACCGCCTGATCGCGCAGCCGGGCGAAGGAACGCGCCTGGTCTACGTCTCGCCGCTGAAGGCCCTGAACTACGACATCGAGCGCAACCTTCGGGGGCCGCTCGCCGGCCTTCAGGCCGACGTCACGGTCGCGGTGCGCACCGGCGACACGCCCCAGAAGGAGCGTGCGGCGATGCTCAGGCACCCGCCGGATCTGCTGATCACGACGCCCGAGTCGCTGTTCCTGATGTTGACCTCGCGTGCGCGAGAGACGCTTACCGGTGTCCAGACGCTGATCCTCGACGAGGTGCACGCAGTTGCGGGGACGAAACGCGGCGCCCACCTCGCACTGAGCGTCGAACGCCTGGAACGGCTCGTCGGCGAGGAGTTCCAGCGGATCGGGCTCTCGGCGACGCAGCGCCCGCTCGAGGAGATCGGAAGGTTCGTCGCCGGCGGCCGCCCGATCGAGCTCGTCGACGCGGGTCGCTCGAAGGAGCTCGACGTCAAAGTCGTCGTGCCCTTGGAGGACATGCGGGAGCCGGGGGTCAATGCCGAAGTCACAGACATCCTCGGAACGGGGGGCGAAGCCCCGGCACAGTCGATCTGGCCGTCGATCTACCCGCGGATCGTCGAGCTCGTCGAGCAGCATCGTTCGACGATCGTCTTCGTCAACAACCGGCGGCTCGCCGAGCGGCTCGCGCTGCGTCTCAACGAGCTGGCGTCGGGCAGCCGCGCCGGCGAAGCCGGCACGGCCTCTGCAGCGGCATCGCAAGCGACGCCGCGCGAGATCGCCCGCGCGCACCACGGCTCGCTCGCCCGGGAGCAGCGACTGGAGGTGGAGGAGCTGCTCAAGCGCGGGCAGATCCCTTGTCTCGTCGCGACCTCATCGCTCGAGCTGGGGATCGATATGGGTGCCGTCGATCTCGTGATCCAGGTCGAGTCGCCGAAATCCGTGGCGCGCGGGCTCCAGCGCGTCGGACGTGCCGGGCACGACCTCGCCTCGGTCTCCCGCGGGCGCGTGTTCCCGAAGTTCCGCGCCGACCTGCTGGAGTCGGCGGTCGTCGTCAAGCGGATGAAGGAAGGCGCGATCGAAGAGACCCAGATTCCCCGAAATCCCCTCGACGTGCTGGCGCAGCAGATCGTCGGGATCGCGTCGCAGGAGGAGATCTCGGTCGATGACCTCCACGGGCTCGTCCGGCGCGCCTACCCGTTCGCCGACCTCTCGCGCGTCCAGCTCGAGAACGTCCTCGACATGCTCGCCGGGCGGTACCCCTCCGACGAGTTCGCCGAGCTGCGCCCGCGGATCGTCTGGGACCGGTCGGCCGGGGAGATCCGGGGGCGCGGCGGCGCCGCTCGGCTGGCGGTCACGAACGCGGGGACGATCCCGGATCGCGGCCTCTTCGGCGTCCACCTCGTCGACGGCGGCGGCCGGGTGGGCGAGCTCGACGAGGAGATGGTCTACGAGGCGCGTGCAGGCCAGACCTTCACGCTCGGCGCCTCGACCTGGCGGATCGAGGAGATCACCCGCGACCGCGTGATCGTCTCGCCGGCACCAGGCGTGCCGGGAGCAATCCCGTTCTGGAAGGGCGAGGGCCCGGGCCGGCCGTACGAGCTCGGCGAGGCGATCGGGAAGGCGTCGCGCGAGCTCGCTGCGCTCTCGGACGAGGCGGCGCTCGACCGGCTCGGCACCGACTACTCGCTCGACGAGCTCGCCGCGCGCAACCTGCTGACGTTCATCCGCGAGCAGGAGACTGCGACCGGGGCCGTGCCGTCCGACCGCACGATCGTCGTCGAGCGCTTCCGCGACGAGATCGGCGACTGGCGCGTGTGCGTGCTGACGCCGTTCGGGGCCCGTGTGCACGCGCCGTGGGCCCTCGCGGTCTCGGCTCGGCTCCAGGAGTCACTCGGCGTGAACGCCAGCGTCCTCTGGTCGGACGACGGCATCGCGCTCCACTTCCCCGACTCGGACACGCCGCCGCCGACCGCGCAGCTTGTCCTCGAGCCAGAGGAGCTGGACGAGCTCGTGATGGGCGAACTGGCAGGGACGGCCCTCTTCGGCTCGCGATTCCGGGAGAACGCTGCGCGGGCGCTCCTGATCCCGCGCCGGCGCCCCGGGGAGCGGACGCCACTCTGGCAACAGCGCCTGAAGGCGCAGAGCCTCCTCCAGGTTGCCCGGAAGTACGGGTCGTTCCCGGTGATGCTCGAGACGTTCCGCGAGTGCCTCCAGGACGTCTTCGACCTGCCGGCGCTGAAGCGGCTCCTCCAGGGGCTGAAGACACGGCAGATCGACCTCGTCGACGTCGAGTCGGCGTCGGCCTCGCCGTACTCGACCTCGCTGCTCTTCGACTACATCGCGACCTACATGTACGAAGACGACACGCCTCCCGCCGAGCGGCGGGCGCAGGCGCTGTCGCTCGACCGTGACCTGCTCCGCGAGCTACTCGGGCAGGAAGAGCTCCGCGACCTGCTCGACCCCGGTGCGCTCGAGCAGGTCGAGCGCAGCCTGGCGGGCGCGCCCAGGGAGGCGGACGAGCTCCACGACCTGCTCCTGCGGCGTGGCGACCTCCGAGCCGGCGAGTTCGACGAGGCGTTCGCTGCTGTTCTGGAGACCGAGCGCCGCGCCGTTCGCGTGCGCATCGCCGGCGAGGAGCGTCTGATCGCCGCCGAGGACGCCGGCCGCTACCGTGACGCGCTCGGCGCCATGCCTCCGAGCGGATTGCCGGAGGCGTTCCTGGCGGGGACCGTCCCTGAAACGTCATTGCAAGAGCTTGTCCACAGGTGGGCGCGAGGCCGAGGGCCGTTCACGACCGTGGAAGCGACGGAGCGGTTCGGCCGCGACGTGGAGCCGCAGCTTCGCGAGCTGGAGCGCGAGGAGAAGCTCGTCCGCGGCGAGCTGCGGCCAGGAGGCACCGAACGCGAGTGGTGCGATCCCGACGTGCTGCGCCGGATCCGCCGCGCGTCGCTCGCCGCTCTCCGTCGCGAGGTGGAGCCGGTCGAGCAGGTCGCGTTCGCCCGGTTCCTGCCGGGCTGGCACGGGATCGACCGGCGGGCAACGCTCCGCGAGGCGCTCGTGCCGCTGCAGGGCCTGGCACTCCCCGTGTCGCTCTGGGAGGCCGAGGTGCTGCCACGGCGCGTGCCGAACTACGCCCCGGCCCAGCTCGACCAGCTCTGCGCGTCGGGCGAGCTCGTCTGGGTCGGCGCCGGTCTCGACCGGGTCGCCGTCTTCTTTCGCGAGGACGCCGCGGTGCTCGGCCGTCCGGACGGCGCCGAGCGCCCCGAGGGCGGCGTTCACGATCGCATCCGCGAGACGCTCGGCCGCAGCGCGCAGTTCTGGTTCGACCTCGTCGACGAGGTCGGTATCGATCCCGCCGAGCTCCTGCCCGCCCTCTGGGATCTCGTCTGGGCCGGCGAGGTGACGAACGACGCGTGGACGCCGCTCCGCGCGGGCCGTCGCTACGGCACGCCGAGGCCGGAGCGGAGGCCGCGCCGATTCTCGCGGCGTCGCGCGACCGCGATCACTGCGACACAGGGACGGTGGACGCTGACCGAGCGGCTGTTCACCGGCCAGGCGGACCGCCGCGCCCTGGCCGAGCTCCTGCTCGAGCGCCAGGGGATCGTCACGCGCGACGGCGTTCGAGCGGAGGGCATCGCCGGCGGGTACAGCGCCGTCTACGGAGAGCTGAAGGCGCTCGAGACGCTCGGGCTCTCACGCCGCGGCTACTTCGTCGAGGGCCTGGGCGGCGCGCAGTTCGCGCTCGGAGGCGCCGTCGAGCGGATCCGCGAGCTGCGGCCGAAGGAAGGCGAGCCGGTGGACGCCCTCGTGCTTGCCGCAGCCGACCCGGCGCAGCCGTACGGCGCCGCGCTTCCCTGGCCGAAGCGGGCCGAGGGGCGGGCGGCGCGGGTCGCGGGCGCCTACGTCGTCCTGCTCGGAGGCGAGCCGGCGCTCTTCGTCGAGCGCGGAGGCAAGACCCTCGTTCCACTTCGCGACCCGGATCCGGATTGGCTGCGGGCGGCCCTCGCCGCGCTCGTCGGGCACGTCAAGGGCCACCGCGGAGTGAAACGGCTCGCCGTCGAGCGCTTCGACAGCGAGCCGGTGGCGGAAACGGAGGTGATGCCGCTCCTCGTCGAAGCCGGCTTCGTGCAGGGCCCGCGGCGCGCGGTCCTGCGTCCCTAGACGGGTCGAGAGAGGCGTCCCAGCAACACGCCGAACAGCGCGTGGCGGAACGTTGCCTGTCCGAAGGCGCGCCGATTCCCGACAAGCCGCGGAACGCCGTCCTCACCGCGCGCGGGGTGGTACCGGTCGGCGACGTAACCGAGCGGCGCGTAGAGGGCGACGTGCTCGCCGAGCGCCAGACCCAGGGCGAGGCGGCCAGCGTCGACCCGGGCTCGCCTGCGCACGGCGTCATAGGCGAGCCCGAAGACGGCGCCGTTCACCGCGTGGAGCGTGAACCCAGCGGCGCGCCAGCCTCGACCGCGGGTCAGGCCCTTCCCGAGGAACGCGATGTCCGAGTAGTCGCAGCGGGCCAGGCGCTGGTCGATCGGCTCGATGAGTCCCCACACGGTCGCCGCGACCGCGCCCGCCGCCGCCGGATGCAGGCCGCTCACATCGCCGAGCGGAGCTTCTCCAGATCCTCTGCGCCGACCACGATCCGCGTGTTTGTCCCGAGATACGCCAAATCGAGGCTAACGTCGGCGCTCGCGATCCGGCGTGCGACCACGCCGAGCGCGCCGGGTCGGTCCTCGACGTCGACCACAATCACCTCGCGCTCGGCCTGCACCGCGAAGCCTGCGCTCTCCAGGGCGCCGCGGGCGGCCGCCGCGTCGTCGACCAGCAGGTGCACGATCCCGGTTCCGTCGCTGCGGTAACCGCAGAACCCCTCGATGTTGATCCCCGCGCCGCCGAGTGCCTCGCCGAGCTCGGCGAGGATGCCGGGTCGATCCTCGAGCGAGATCGTCAGATCCTTGGCCATGTCTCCTCCTTCCGTCAGTCCTGGGCGAGGTCGGCAACCTCCGCGCCGGTCAGCTCGAGCAGGTCCGTCGTCCGCATTCGCACCGACTGCTCGTGCGAGCCCGCCTCGAGCACGACGCTCTCGTGCTCGGCGAGCCGGACGTCGACGAGCACTCGGTCGCCGCTGCCGCCGAACGGCGGGACCGCGCCCAGCTCGAAGCCGGGGTAGTCCCGCTCGAGGTCCTCCTCGCTCGCCAGGTGGATGCGCTTGCCGCCTTCCACGTGGTCACGCAGCTTGCGGAGATCGATGCGGTCGGACGCCTGCACGACGGCTCGCACGTACCCGCCGGGTGTCGAGATAACGAGCGTCTTCGCGACCTCACCCGTTCCGATCCCCAGGGCCTCGGCTTCCGCTGCGGCCGTCTCGGTGCGCGGGTGTGGCAGCACCTCGTACTCGATCCCCGCCTCGTCGAGGACGACCGTCACATCCTTGTCGGCCATGTTCGCCTCCTTCCCCGAATGATCTCAAAGCGCGGCCGACCGGGCCTCGCGAGCCACCCGACGCGCGCGCCGAAGGGGCTCCGGCGCTCGGTAACCCGAGAGCGCCCCGAGGACGATCTCGACGGCCGTCTCCGGCTCGGTCCGCCAGGCCGCGTGGACGGCCAGCGGACGGATGCCGGGCCGCGTGCGCAGCCAGAATCCAACGAGCGCTCCTCCGAGGAGCAGCGGCGAGCGCGCGCCCTGCTCGCCGGCCGGCCAGGGGCCGTCCGCGACGAGCGGGCGGTGGGTGACGCCGACCGTCGGCAGGTCGAGCACCGCTCCGAGGTGGAGCGCGAGGCCTGCGCGCCGCGGATGGTCGCGCCCCGTGCCGTCGACAAGCAGCACATCCGGGGCGAGTTCGAGGGCGAGAACGGCTGCGGCGAGCGCCGGCCCTTCGCGGAGCGCGAGCAGTCCAGGCTGGTACGGCGCGCCGGCTTCGGCTTCCACCACGACCGCTTCCTCCGCGGTCGCTGCGGCGCCCCAGAGCGCGTCACCGGCGGCACCGGAGCCGTGCTTCCCACGGACGGAGCAGACGAAGCAGCCGCCGACCAGCGCGTCTGCGCCGGGTTGCCACGGCGTCGGGGCGGCCTCGGCGAGTTGCAGCTGATGCTCGACGAGCTCGTCGGCAGACGCCGGCCAGGTCGTCACGGCGGGCAGGATAGTTCCGTGTCCGCCCGCATGGACAACGTCGGATTGCTCGAGGCGCTCCGCCTCGCGGGGGTCAGCGACGCGCGACTCCTCGAGGCGGTCGGTCACCTTCCCCGGAGCGAGTTCGTCCCGGTGGCGCTCGCCGACCAGGCGGATCTCGACGCTCCGCTGGCGATTCCGCACGGCCAGGTGACCACACAGCCGTCGCTCGTCGCCAGGATGGTCGAGGCGCTGGCGCTGACCGGCGCCGAGCGCGTGCTCGAGGTTGGAACCGGCTACGGGTGGCAGACCGCCCTGCTCTCGCGACTCGCGCGCGAGGTCTGGAGCATCGAGCGGTGGCCCGACCTCGCGGACACGGCGCGGCAGCACCTCGCCCGCCGCGGCGCCGAGAACGCGACGGTCGTCGTCGGCGATGGGAGTGAAGGCCTTCCCGAGCACGCACCGTACGACGCGATTCTCGTCTCGGCCGCGTTTCCCGAAGTCCCAGATCCACTCGTGGCGCAGCTCGCGGTCGGTGGCCGGCTGGTCCAGCCCATCGGCCCCGGCGGCCGGGAGGACGTCGTGCTGTTCGAGCGGTTGCCGAAAGGCCTCGTCGCACGGAGGACGATCGTCGGCGCGCACTTCGTCCGGCTCGTCGGCCGCCGGGCGTTCCCGGCGTGAGGCTCGCCCTAGCCGGCGACACGATGCTCGGGCGGGGCGTCGCCGAGGGTCTAGCCCAGCGCGAACCCACATCGTTCGTCGCGCCGGCGCTCGCCGCGGCTTCGCGTGAGGCCGACCTCTTCGTCCTCAACCTCGAGTGCTGCATTTCGGAGCGTGGGCAGCCGTGGCCCGCACCGGGGAAGCCGTTCTTCTTCCGAGCGCCGCCGCGAGCGACGGAGCTCCTCGCCCACCTCGGCGTCCGCTGCGTGACGCTCGCCAACAACCATGCCCTCGACTTCGGCGAGGAAGCGTTGCTCGAGACCTTTGACCACCTGGCGGCGGCCGACATCGCGTGGGTGGGCGCCGGGCAGGATCTCGCGCGCGCACGCGCCCCGGCCCTGCTCGAGGCGGGCGGAGAGCGAGTCGGCGTCGTCGCCTTCAGCGACCATCCGCAGGACTTCGCGGCGACGCCGAAGCAACCCGGGATCGCCTGGGCCGACCTTCGCGCCGGGCTCCCGGACTGGGCCCGCGACGCGATCGACGCGCTCGACGCGGACGTGGTCCTCGCATCGCCGCACTGGGGACCCAACATGAACGACCGGCCGCTGCCCTACGTTCGCGCGGCGGCGGCCGAGCTTCGGCGCGCCGGCGCTACGCTCATCGCGGGCCACTCGGCTCATGTCGTCCAGGGCGTCGAGGGAACGGCGCTGTACGACCTCGGCGACTTCCTGGACGACTATCGCGTCGACGCGCGTCTTCGGAACGATCTCGGGCTGCTGTTCCTCGTGGAGGTCGAGGGCGGCGTGCCCCGCCGCCTCGAGGCCGTCCCACTCAAGCTCGAGTACTGCTTCACGCGCCTCGCGGACGGCGACGACGCGGCCTGGATCCGTCGTCGTTTCCGCGACCTGTGCGCGGAGCTCGGCACCGACACGACCGAGAGCGACGGGCGGGTCGTGATCAACTGGACATAGGCTGAGGCCGTGCCGGAGGGTGATGCGCTCCACCGGGCCGCTCGGCGGCTCCAACTGCTCGTCGGCGAGACGGTCGAGGTCGACGCGCCGCATCCTCGCGCCGCCGCGACCGGGGTCGCCGATCAGCTCGACGGCCGGCGGCTCGAGGGTGTCGAGGCGATCGGGAAGAACCTCCTCCTCCGTTTCGAGGGCGGCGTCGTGCTGCGGAGCCACCTGCGGATGCGTGGCCGCTGGACGGTCAGGAACCGCGGAGCGCCGACCCGCGGTCGTCCCTGGCTCGTCCTGCGCGGCGGGACGCGAGAAGCAGTGCTCTGGGGCGGTTCTGTGCTGGAACTGTCCGCCCGCGGGATCCGGAAGCTCGGTCCGGACATCCTTGCCGTTGCACCCGACTTCGACGGGATGGTCACCCGGCTGAGGCGCGCGGACGAGCGGCGGGAAGTCGGTGAGGCTCTCCTCGACCAGCGGCTGGTCGCAGGCATCGGAAACGTCTGGAAGGCGGAATCGCTCTGGCAAGCCGGCGTCTCGCCGTGGAGACCGCTCGCGGCGGTCAGCGACGCAGAGATCCGCCTTGTTCTCGTGGAGGCGGCGACGGCGATGCGGCGCTCGCTCGAGGGCGGGCGGGAGCAACGGGCGGTCTACCGGGCGGCCGGACGCCCCTGTCCGCGCTGCCGAACGCCGATCCGATCCCGTGGTCAGGGCGATGCCAACCGCACGGCGTACTGGTGTCCGCGGTGTCAGCCGGGGCCGACCCCCGAGAGAGGAGTGCACGACTCGGGCGCGTAAGCGAACGAGTGGTTCGATCGCCGCACCTGCATGAGGCGCTGCGGGCGTTCTGCCTCGCCGTGTTCGCGACGGCGTTCCGCGAGCTGGACGAGGGAGGTGAGCTGCCGTTCGCGTTCGAGGAGCACCACGCGTCCGGTCGACCGACGCTCTACGAGTACCGGCCGCTGGTCCGGGAGTTCCTGGAGGCACGAGCCGGCCGCCTGGCCGCGCTGGCGGACGCCCAGGTCGCCCTCTCAGAGCTCGAGCGCGAGCCGGCCGCTGCGATCTACGCGCGCGCCCAAGCCGGAGGTCGGCCGAGCTCGCGCGAGGCGATGCTGCGAACGATTCTGCTGCCACTGGTCGAGGAAACCGCCGAAGCCTGCGGTGGTTTCGACTGGCGCGACGAGGCATTCGACCGCGTCTACGGACACCTCGAATCGTCATTCTTCGGTGGCGAGCACTCGTACGGCGCGGTCGCGCCGCTGGTTGGGGTGTCGACGGGCGGAGCGATCGATCTCGGCGACGGTCTGCGGATCCGCCATGCCGCGACCGGAGAGCTGGCCGCCCACTGGCCCCAGGCGCGGGCGCTCCTCCCCGAAGGCTTCGAGCAGGAGCCCGATCGGCTGTGCGTGCTCGAGCTGGAGCAGACCTTGCCGACCGGCCAGAGCACGCCTCCGGACGCCCCGGGCGAGCTCGCCGACGCTGTCACTGCGCTCCGACTGGCGAGCGCAGGCCCGATCGCGGCCGGCCCGGTGCTCTTCGAGCGGCTGAACTGGCGTCCGTACGGGATTCGGCCGGTGCTGCCGATCGCAGCAGCCGGCCCGCCCGGAGAGCCCGTTCGGATCGACCCGGTGACCGCGGATCGCGTGCGCCGTCTTCGGCAGCGGCTGACACTCGCGGACGAGGATCGTGAGCTCGGAGAGGCGCTCGACCGCTGGGAGCTGTCGCTCTTCCAGTCCGACCCGTTCGCCTCCGAGCAGCTGCGCGGCGCGCTGACGGCCGCGCTCGGCGGCGGCGACGGTCTCTACGCCGCATCGCTGCGAGCCGCTGCCCTCCTCGGTGAGACGCCTCGCGAGCGGGCCGAGCTGCTCGAGCGGCTGCGACTGCTCGGCGTGGGGGATGCGGCCGGCGCGACGGCCGAACTCGTTCGTCGCTCGCTCGTCGAGGTGCTCGACGATCGCGCGGGCGACCGCGCCGAGCTGGTTCGGGCGCTGGACGAATCGCTTCTCGGGCTTCGGCCGAAGCCGACCGCGCGCCTCGAGCAGATCGCGGCGATCGGCTCGATCTAGGCGCGTTCCAGGCACAGACACGTGACACCCGCGCCGCTACCGTCGGCGCCATGGAGGAAGCACGTCGCGTTCTCGAACGGCTCGCCCGAATCTCCGACCTGGAACGGGCCCAGGCGCCACCGCCGGAGATGCTCGACGAGCTAAGGGAGCTGGTCCGGGAAGCGGAGCTCTGGCTTCGCGCCGAGCCCGAGGCCGGCGGTGCGGAGGCGGCCGTGGCGCGCTGCCGGGCGGCGCTCGCGGTCGAGGGACGGACGGAGGAGGTGCTCCTCGCCCACTAACCGATGAACAACTCATCCCCGGCTCGTGTGCAATCCGGCTTTTCCGGCAGACTGCGTGTGTGAAGGACAGTCCGGTCCCGGAGCGAAGGAGCGGCGGATAATGCGGCTCGCCGGCCTCTTTACGCGACCTCAGGAGCGCGAGCAGGAGCCTCCCCTCCAGGAGCATCCTGTCCAGGGCCAAGAGCCCATCCAGGAGGACCGGCCGCCCATGCTCGAGCCAGAGCCTCGGCCCGAGGCCCGCGTGATCGCGTTCGCCAACCAGAAGGGCGGCGTCGCCAAGACGACGTCCACGCTGAACCTAGCCGTCGCGCTCGCGGAGGAGGGGCACCGCGTCCTGATCGTGGACATGGACCCGCAGGGCAACCTGACGATGAGCCAGGGACTCAATCCGGATCAGATCACGCGGTCGATGTTCGACGTGCTCGTCCACCGGCTGCCGATCGACCAGGTGATCCAGACGACGGAGGTCGACCTGGCCGTGTCGTCGATCGACCTCGCGGGGGCTGAGCTCGCACTGTCGAGCATGATCGGCCGCGAGCGCGCGCTTGAGAAGGCGCTGGCGCCGATCAAGGACCGGTACGACTTCGTCCTCGTCGATACGCCGCCGTCCCTCGGACTGCTGACGATCAACGCGCTCGTGGCCGCCGACGAGGTGATCGTGCCCGTTCAGTGCGAGTACCTGTCGCTCCGCGGCCTGGTCCAGCTGGAGAACACGCTGTCGATGATCCGGGAGAACCTGAACCCGAACGTCGGGATCCAGGGGATTCTTCCGACGATGTTCGACGGACGGACGCTGCACTCGCGCGAGGCGATCGAGATCCTCCAGGAGAACTTCGGGGAGCTCGTCTTCAAGACACGAATCAAGAAGACGGTTCGCTACGCGGAGGCGCCGGTCCGAGGTAGCTCCGTGCTCAAGTACGACCCGTCCGGGAACGCCGCTTCGGCCTACCGGGAACTGGCGAAGGAGGTGCTCGATGGCGCGAAAGCGCGCAAGTATGCGTGAGGGTCCGCTCGCTGAGCTGTTCCGGGCGACCGAGGCCGCGCAGCGCCAGGCCGAGAAGGAAGGGAAGACCCTCCCCGGCGAACCGCTGGAGGAGACGGTGGAGCACCCGCCGCCGTCGCCGCACCTCGAGGTCGCACCCGAGCCGGGCTCGACGCCGGAGCCACGGAGCGAATCCGCGCCTGCACCCGCGGCGTCGACGCCGGCCGCGGAGCCCCTCCGCGTGCCCGAGCACCCTGCCGATCGCGGGATCGCGAGGCTGCTCGAGCCGATGCCCGAGCCGCCAGCGAGGCTGCACCGGGCACCGCGGTCCGACGCCGCGTACCTCGCGGTCATCCGCGTCGTCGGCGTGGGCGGTGCCGGCTTGAACGCCGTCAACCGCATGATCGACGCCGGCATCTCGGGGGTCGACTTCGTGGGCGTGAACACCGATCTCCAGCAGCTGGGTTTGAGCGACGCCGAGCTGAAGATCCACATCGGGCGCGAGCTCACCGGCGGTCTCGGCTCGGGTGCGGAGCCGGAGATCGGCCGCCGCGCAGCCGAGGAGGCCTACGACCAGCTCAAACGCGCGCTGCGCGGCTCGGACATGGTTTTCGTCACGGCGGGCGAAGGAGGGGGAACCGGCTCCGGTGCCGCCCCCGTGGTCGCTCGGATCGCGCGTGAGGTCGGAGCGTTGACGGTCGGGATCGTGACGACGCCGTTCCGCTTCGAGGGCACGAAACGCCGCGCGCACGCCGATGCCGGGATCCAGGCGCTCCGCGAGGAGTCCGACACGGTGATCGTGATTCCGAACGAGCGCCTCCTCGAGGTGCTCGACCGGAACACGTCGATGCTCGATGCGTTCAAGATCGCCGACGACGTCCTCCGGCAGGGCGTGCAGGGCATCTGCGACCTCATCACCGAGCCGGGCCTGATCAACGTCGACTTCGCGGACGTGAGGACGATCATGGCCGGCGCGGGGACGGCACTCATGGGCATCGGCTTTTCGACGGGCGACAACCGCGCGGTCGAGGCCGCCGAGCGAGCGCTCCGCTCACCGCTCGTCGACTCGGAGCTCGTCGGCGCACGAGGGATCCTGCTCTCGATCGCAGGCGGCTACGACCTGTCGCTGTACGAGGTCAACGAGGCCGCGGAGCTGGTCCGGCAGGCGGCGACCGACGACACGAACATCATCTTCGGCGCCACGGTCGACGAGCGGCTCGAGGGCCAGGTCTGGGTGACGGTGGTCGTCACCGGCGTCGGTCAGCGCGGCCGGTCCGGCCGGCTCGTGAGCAGCACGCCGACACGCGCGCCGGGGTCGAGCGAGGATTCGGACGTGCTCGAGCCGCCCTCGTTCCTCCAGAACTGAGCGCGGCCGGAGGAAGCTCGGCATGAAAGGCGCGATCGCCGCCGGCCACCCGCTGACGGCCGAGGCTGGCGCGCGCATGCTGCACGAGGGCGGCAACGCCGTGGACGCCTGCGTCGCGGCGGCGTTCGTCTCCTGGGTGACGGAGAGCCCACTGAACGGCCCGGCCGCCGGGGGCTTCGTGCTCGTCCACCCGGCGCGCGGGCGCGCGGCCACCCTGCACGACTTCTTCGTCGCCCTTCCGGGGGCCGGGCGCCAGCCGGGGACGGCGCCTCTCCTCGAAGAGATCGACGTCGACTTCGACGGCAGCACCCACCAGCTCTTCCACGTCGGCGCAGCGTCGACTGCTGTCCCCGGCGCACCGCTCGGCCTCGAGAGCGTCCATCGCCGGTATGGCTCGCTCCCGTGGGCGACGCTCATCGAGCCGGCGATCGAGCTTGCCCGCGAAGGCGTGGAGCTGAACGAGGCGCAGGCCTACCTGCACGCACTACTCGATGCCATTCTCCGTCACTCGCCGGAGAGCCGAGCAATCTACGGCCCCGCCGGCAAGTGCCTCGCCGCCGGCGACCGCCTGCGCATGAGTGACCTGGCGACGACGCTCGAGGTGCTGCGTGACCGCGGCGCGCGGGAGTTCTATACCGGCGAGATCGGCCAGCTGATCGCGGCCTTCCAGGCCGAGCGCGGAGGCTCGGTCACCGCCGACGACCTCGCGACCTACCGCGTCATCCGCCGCCGGCCGATCGCCACCGATTTCCGGGGGCACCGCTTCCTGTCGAACCCGCCTCCGTCGTCCGGCGGGGTCCTGATCGCCTACGGGCTGCTCCTCCTCGAGCGGCTCTCGCTGGGCGGCCGCGCGGGGTCCGCCGACGCGATCTCGGCGCTCGCGGAGGTCATGCGGGAGCAGACGTGGGTGCGCGGCGGGACTTTCATGACCGACCTCTACCGCGGCGGGCTCGCCGCCCGGCTCTGCTCCGAGGAGGCGATCGAGGCTGCGCTGGCCCGCATCGAAGCCGGTCGCCCGCCGGTCCGCGCGGAGCTGGGCGCGCGTGGGACGACGCACATTTCCGCGGTCGACGCGAAGGGCAACGCGGCGTCCTTGACGGCCTCGATCGGCCAGGGCTCGGGTCTGGTCGTGCCCGGAACGGGAATCCACCTGAACAACATGCTCGGCGAGTACGACCTCAACCCTCCGGGCCGCGCCGGGCGGCCGGGGACTCGGATGACGAGCATGATGGCCCCGTCGCTGGTTTTGGCCGGCGACCGGCCGCGGCTCGTCGTCGGGAGCGCCGGCTCGCTGCGCCTGCGAGGCGCGATCATGCAGATCGTCGCGAACGTCGCCGGCCACGGAATGACCGTCCGCGAGGCGATCGACGCGCCGCGCGTCCACCTCGAGAACGGACACCTCCACTGCGAGGTCGGCGTCGATACCCAGGAGCTCGACGACCTCGAGCAGCGCGGCTACGACGTCGTCCGCTGGCGGGAGCGCAACCTCTACTTCGGCGGCGCCGCGGCGGTCGAGTTCAGGCCGGACGGGACCCTGGCCGCGGCCGGCGACCCGCGCCGCGGCGGCCACGGGATCGTCATCGATGGCTGAGCCGTTCGTGATCCGCCGGGCCCGGCCGCGGGACGCCGGTCCGCTCGTGACGCTCGCCGAGGACGTCGCCTCCGAGCCGGAGGGTTGGCTGATCACCGACGGCGGCTGGCGCACCGCAGCGGACGAGCGACGGTACCTGAGGGCGCTGAGGCGCTACAACGACGCCGCCGTCTTCGTGGCCGAAGGGCCAGACGGGATCGTCGGCCGCCTCTCGCTCGGCCGCGACCCGCACCCGGCGAGTCGACACGTCGCCGACCTCGGTCTGATGGTCTCGGCCGGCCACCGCCGGCGGGGCATCGGGCGCGCGCTCCTCGACCAGGCCGTCGCGTGGGCCGGCGAGGTCGGGGTCCGCAAGCTCGAGCTGCACGTGTTCCCGCACAACGAGGCTGCGATCGCGCTCTACGAGTCGTTCGGCTTCCGCCGCGAGGGCTACCGCCGCGGGCACTACCGACGCGGCCGTGAGTACGTCGACGCGATCCTGATGGCCTACGACGTAGGCTCCCCTGCGTGACGTTCGCCGAGGTCGCCGAGAGCTTCTTCAAGCCCGCCGTGCGGGACCTCGTCCCCTACGAGCCGGGCAAGCCGGTCGAAGAGGTCCAGCGCGAGCTCGGCCTCGAGCGGGTGATCAAGCTCGCGTCGAACGAAGGCCCGTTCGGGCCCTTCCCGGAGGCGCTCGAGGCCCTGGCCGAGGCCGCCCCCGAACTGAACCGCTATCCGGACGGCGGCGGCTACCGGCTCCGAGCGGCGCTCGCGGAGCGCCACGACGTCCGGTTCGAGGAGATCGCGCTTGGGGCCGGCGCCGACGGGGTCGTCGACTGTCTCGCGCAGATCTCGCTCCACTCGGGAGACGAGATCGTCTGCGGCTGGCCGAGCTTCCCGAGCTACGTGATCACCGCTCGAAAGCTCGGCGCCGTGCCCACCCTTGTTCCGCTCCGGGAAGGACGCTACGACCTCGACGCGCTCCTCTCGGCCGTCACCGAGCGAACGAAGCTGGTGTACGTCTGCCACCCGAACAACCCCACCGGGACGATGAACACGCGGGCCGAGCTCGACGACTACTTCGACCGCGTGCCCGATCACGTGCTGACGGTCCTCGACCAGGCCTACTTCGAGTACGTGGACGACCCGGACTATCCGGACGGAATCGACGAGTACCTCAAGCGCGGCCGGCGCGTGATCGTTCTGCGGACGTTCTCGAAGATCTTCGGGCTGGCCGGGCTCCGGGTCGGCTACGGCGTCGCATCCGAGGAGGTCGTGACGGCGATCGGCAAGGTGCGGAGGGCCTTCGATGTCACCACTCCGGCGCAGGTCGCCGCCCTCGCGAGTCTCGGCGCGCCGGGTGCGGCCGCGGAGCTCGAGCGCCGCCGGCGGCTCAACCGCGAGGGCAGGCCCGTGCTCGAGGCGTCGCTCCGCGAGCACGGGTTCGAGCCTGTCGGGCCGGCGGTCGCGAACTTCGTCTACGCGGAGGTCGGCGAGGACTCCCGGGGGCACTTCGAGCGGCTGCTCGCCGAAGGCGTGATCGTCCGGCCGACGGCCGGCTTCGGTGCGCCCGGGGGAATCCGCATCACCGTCGGGACCCCGGACGAGCACGAGGCCTTCCACGAGGCGCTCGGCCGAGTCGCCGCCCTGCCGGCGGCAACCTAGACGCGAGCCGGTGGCCCGACGCGACTGGACGCGCGAGACGCTCGTCGAGGGCGTGCGCTCGGGCGACCGGAGGGCGCTGGCTCGTGCGATTACGCTCGTCGAGAACTCTGACCCGCTCGCGTACGAGCTGGTGCGGGAGCTCTACCCGGAGACCGGCCACGCCTACTCCGTCGGCATCACCGGGCCGCCGGGCGTCGGCAAGTCGAGCCTGATCGCGGCGCTCATCCGACACATCCGCCCGCAGGACAAGACGATCGGCGTCGTCTCGATCGACCCGTCGAGCCCGTTCACCCAGGGAGCGCTGCTCGGAGACCGGATCCGCCTCGCCGACCACTTTCTCGACCCGGGCGTCTTCATTCGCTCGATGGGGACGCGGGGCCACCTCGGCGGCCTCGCCGAAGCGGCGCTGCAGGCGCTGCTCGTCCTCGACGCCTCCGGGCGTGACCTGCTGTTCCTCGAGACGGTCGGGACCGGCCAGAGCGAGGTCGAGGTGATCGGCGTCGCGGACACGGTCGTGCTCGTGCTGATGCCCGGCTCCGGCGACTCCGTCCAGGCGCTGAAGGCCGGGATCATGGAGATCCCCGACGTGATCGTCGTCAACAAGCGGGACCACCCGGCGGCGAAGACGATGCTGAACGAGGTGCGCTCGATCCTCTCGCTGGACAAGGAGCGGGACTGGCGGCCGCCGATCGTGCTGACCGAGTCGATCAAGAGCGAGGGGATCGAGCAGCTCTGGGCCAAGGTCGTCGACCACCGCGACCACCTGGAGTCGAATGGACTGCTCGAGGAGCGCCGCCGCAAGAACCTGGCCGGCGAGGTCTTCGCCGTCGCGTCCGCCCGCGCGAAGTCGCATCTGGAGGAGGCGGTCGCCGAGGATCCCGAGCTCCGCCGCCTGCTGGACGAGGTGCAGCGCCGCGAGCTCGACCCGTTGACGGCGGTGCGAGAGATACTGGAGAGGGTGTTTCAAGTGAGCGGTGCCAGGCTTCAGCCTGGCTCCGCCAACCCAGAGAATGAAGACGGAAACCGCCCCGACGCCGGCTGATATCGAGGAGGCGCGCGAGCGTCTCGCGAACGTCGCCAGGGTGACGCCGGTCTACAGCTCGGAGACGTTCTCGAGGATCGCCGGTCGCGAGGTCTGGCTGAAGGCCGAGAACCTCCAGCGCACGGGCGCCTTCAAGGTGCGCGGCGCCGTCAACCGGATCGCGACGCTCTCCGGCGAGCAGCGGGAGGCCGGCGTGGTCGCCGCCAGCGCCGGCAACCACGGGCAGGCGGTGGCCTGGGCGGCGCGCGAGGCCGGCATTCAAGCCCGCATCTACGTTCCGCAGGACGCGCCGATGGCGAAGGTCGAGGCCTGCCGGACGTACGGCTCCGAGCTGATCATCGGCGGCGACTCGTTCGAGGCCGCGCTGGCAGCCGCCGAGGCCGACGTCGACGAGTCCGGCGCGACCTTCATCCATCCCTTCGAGGATCCCGTCGTCATCGCCGGCCAGGGGACGATCGGCCTCGAGCTCGCCGAGCAGGTTCCGGATGCCGGCACCGTCGTGATCCCGGTCGGCGGCGGCGGACTGGCCTCGGGGATCGCGCTCGCGCTTCGCGCAGAGCGCCCGGACCTGCACATCGTCGGCGTGCAGGCGGGCAAGGCCGGCTACACGATCGCCGACGGCGTCTTCGTCAAGGACCCGGGCGAGTTGACGATGTCGATCCTGGCCGAGGTCCTGGACCAGCTGATCGACGTCGACGACGAGACGATCAGCGAGGCGATCGTGCTCCTCCTCGAGCGCGCGAAGCTCGTCGTCGAGGGCGCCGGCGCCGTCGGCGTCGCCGCGCTCCTCGCCGGCAAGGTCGGGGGCTCGGGGCCCGTCGCGATCGTCCTCTCGGGCGGCAACATCGACCCGACGCTCCTGATCTCCGTCATGCGCCACGGGCTCACGCTCGGCGGGCGCTACCTCGTCATCCGCACGCGAATCCCGGACCGGCCGGGTGAGCTCGTGAAGCTGCTGTCGCTGATCGCGGAGGCGCGGGGGAACGTCGTCTCCGTCGAGCACCACCGGGAGGGGATGGACATGCCCGTGGCCGCGACCGAGGTCGAGCTGACGCTCGTGACCCGCGACCAGGAGCACTGTGCCGTGCTGCTCGCGGAGATGCGCGGCTGGGGCTACGAGGTCGAGCGAATCCGCTAGTCGACGGAAGATCGAGTCCCGCGTGCTCGTCTTGTGAGAGCAAGGCCGGTCGGCGGAATGCGGCACCGCCGGTCGGCCTTTCGCGCTGCATAGACTCGGCGCATGGCCACGCCCGGACGGAGGGAGCGCAAGGTGGTCAGCGTCCTGTTCGCCGATCTCGTCGGCTTCACCTCGCGCGCCGAGAGCCTCGATCCCGAGGATGTCGAAGCGATCCTGCGTCCGTACCACGACCGTCTGCGCGTTGAGCTCGAAGCGCGCGGCGGGACGGTAGAGAAGCTCATCGGCGACGCCGTCATGGCGGTCTTCGGTGCGCCGGTCGCGCACGAGGACGACCCCGAGCGGGCCGTCCGCGCCGCGCTCGCGATCCGCGACTGGATCCGGGAGGAGGAGGACCTCGAGGTCCGCATCGCCGTGAACACGGGGGAAGTGCTCGTCGCGCTCGAGCCGAGGCCGGGGGCCGAGCGCGGACTCGTCGCGGGCGACGTGGTGAACACGGCTGCCCGCCTGCAGACGGCCGCGCCGGTGAACGGGATCCTCGTCGGCGAGTCGACCCACAACGCCACGTCGCGCGTGATCGAGTACCGCGACGCCCCAGCGGTCGAGGCGAAGGGCAAGTCGCAGCCGGTCCCGGTGTGGGAGGTGATCCAGGCACGCTCCCGCTACGGCTCCGACGTGCTTCGCCGCCCGCGGACGCCGCTCGTCGGCAGGGAGAGCGAGCTCAGCCTCCTCGTCAACACGCTCACGCGAGTTCAGCACGAGCGCTCGCCGCAGCTGATCACGCTGGTCGGCGTGCCCGGCATCGGCAAGAGCCGCCTCGTCCACGAGCTCTTCACAGCCGTCGACGAGCGGCCGGAGCTCGTCTACTGGCGGCAGGGACGATGCCTGCCCTACGGCGAGGGAGTCGCTTTCTGGGCGCTCGGCGAGATTCTGAAGGCGCATGCAGGGATCCTCGAGGGCGAGCCGGAGGAGCGGGCGGCGGAGAAGCTCCAGGCCGTGGTCGAGGAGGCTGTGCCCGAGCCCGATGAGGCGACCTGGATTACCCGCGAGCTTCAGCCCCTCCTGGGCTACTCGGCAACCGAGGAGCCGAGCGGCGACCGGCGCGTCGAGAGCTTCGCCGCCTGGCGCCGCTTCTTCGAGGGGCTCGCGGAGCTCGACCCGCTCGTGCTCGTGTTCGAGGACCTGCACTGGGCCGACGAGGGCCTTCTCGACTTCGTCGACCACCTCGTCGACTGGGCGACCGGAGTCCCGATCCTCGTGGTGGCCACCGCCCGTCCTGAGCTGCTCGCGCGTCGGTCGTCGTGGGCCGGAGGGAAGCCGAACGCGACCACGATCTCGTTGTCGCCGCTCAGCGAGCAGGAGACGGCGAAGCTCGTTCACGGCCTGCTCGAGCGGGCGGTTCTGCCGGCGGACGTGCAGGCGGCGCTGCTCGACCGCGCCGGCGGGAACCCGCTCTACGCCGAGGAGTTCGCGCGCATCGCGCTCGAGCGGGGCGCGCTCGAGGCGGACGCCGCCGACTTCCCGCTCCCGGAGACGGTGCAGAGCCTGATCGCGGCACGTCTCGACGCGCTCAGCGGCGAAGAAAAGGCGCTCGTCAAGGACGCAGCGGTGGTGGGCAAGGTCTTCTGGCTCGGCGCCGTCGAGCAGCTAGGTGGCTTCGAGCGACGGCAGGGCGAGGCGTTGCTGCACGGCCTCGAGCGCAAGCAGTTCGTCCGGCGTGAGCGACGGTCCTCGATCGACGGGGATACCCAGTACGTCTTCGCGCACACGCTCATGCGCGACGTCGCGTACGGGCAGATCCCGCGCGCCGATCGCACCGAGAAGCATCGGCGTGCAGCGGCCTGGATCGAATCGCTCGGTCGGCCCGAGGACTACGCGGAGCAGCGCGCGCACCACTACTCGAGTGCGCTGGAAGCCTTGCCGCCCGGGGTGGACGGCGACGAGCTTAGGACCTCGGCCCGCCTCGCGCTCAGGGATTCGGGCGACCGCGCCGTCTCGCTCAACGCGTTCGGAGCGGCGGTCCGCGACTACGACCGGGCGCTGGAGCTGTGGCCGCCCGACGATCTCCAGCGGCCGCGGCTGCTTCTTGCGACCGCGTTCGCCCGCCTGGAGGTCGAGGACGGCGACGAGGCGGAGGTGGCGGCCGCCAGGGACGCACTGCTCGAGGCCGGTGATCGCGAGGGCGCCGCCGAGGCGGAGGTCGCCAGGGCCGAGCTCTACTGGAGCCTCGGGCGCGGTGACGACGTGCAGCCGAGCCTGGAGCAGGCCACGAAGCTGGCCGAGCAGCTGCCGACCTCGGCCGCCAAGGCCCGGGTCTACACGGCCCTCTTCAGGCTCCATTGGCTCGCGAACCGCCCATTGCCTGCGAGCCGCTTCCGCGACGAGGCGATGAGGATGGCGGACGAGCTCGGCCTCCAGGCGGTCCGCGCGCGCATCCTCAGCATCAGCGGCGCCTGGCGAGTGATGGACGGCAATCCGGAGGGGTTCGACGACCTCGAGGAGAGCATCGCGATCTTCGAGCGGTTGAACTCGGCCGCCGCGCAGAGCCCGTACAACAACCTCGCCGACGGCTACTACAACGTCGGCGATCTGACCAAGGCGGCGGAGACGACGGACCGGATGCGGACGGCGTGGAAACGGTTCGCACACGCCGACTGGCTACGGTGGGCGGACAGCCAGCAGATTCGGCTCGACTACCTCGCGGGCCGCTGGGACGCCGTCCTCGCGCTGGCGGACCGCTGGATCGCCGAGGCCCAGGCGGGGCCGGGCCACTATCTCGAGCCCGCGTGGAGGTGGTACCGCGGGCGCCTGCTGCTCGCGCGGGACGGCCCGACCGCCGCGGTCGAGGAGAGCGCGCTCGGTCTCGAGCGTGCCCGCGTCGCCGGCGACCCGCAGATGCTGATCCCAGCGCTCGGCTTCCACACCCGCGTGCTCTGGGCGCTCGGGGACGAGCAGGCCGAGGAGCGCGCGGCCGAGCTCGCCGAGGTCTGCCGGCGATCACCGCTCGGGATCGCGCACGACTGGCTCCCGGAGGTCGCGGTCGCGCTCGAAGGGCTCGGCCGGACGGCGGAGCTCGAGGCGGTGGCGGCGAGCGTTCCGACGCCGACCCCCTGGCGTGACGCCGCGCTCGCGCTCGGGCGCGGCGACCCGCTCACGGCGGTGGAGATCTTCCGCGAAATGGGCGCAGGCCCGTTCGAGGCCGAAGCGCGTGTGCTCGCCGCCGGCGACGGCCTCGAGGCCGATCTCCCGAGGGCGATCGAGTTCTTCCGGCAGGTGGGCGCCTCGACCTACCTCGATGAGGCGGAGCGCTTGCTTCACGACGCGCGCGGTGCCACTCACCAAGCACGCGGTGCCAGGCTTAAGCCTGGCACCGCCAACTCAGAAACTGGCACCGCCTACCTCTAACTCCCGCAGCGCCTGAAGCTGACGGTCTCGCCCTGCCAGTCCGGCACACCTGCGTGTAGCACCGGCCGGGCGTCGACCCCTGCGGCTGCGAGGACGCTCGCCGCGACGCCCGCCCGCGGACCGCTCGAGCAGATCGTCACGACGGGCTTGCCGCCCTGGAGGTCGTCGACCCACTCCCCCACGAGCCGGTATGGGATGTTGCGGCTGCCGGGGATGTAGCCCTCATCGCGCTCGTGCGGCTCGCGGACGTCGAGGACCTCGACGCTCCCGGCCCCGACCAGCCGTTCGAGCTCCTCGATCCCGACCGACGGCAGGCGCTCCTCGCTCGGCGGGCCGACGAGGTAGCCGGCGAGGTCGAAGATCCCGACCGCGCGCAGGCCGCCGCCGGCGCGCTGCGCCTGCTCGGCGGAGGCCGCATGGATGACGACGCGTTCGTCCGACGGCAACACGAAGGCCGCCTTCGTCGCGAAATTCCCGCCGTCGACGGGAACGCTGAGCGCCCCCTTGGCGTGGCCTGCGGCGAAGTCGTCGGCGTCCCGGACGTCGAGCACGGCACCGGCGCCTTCGTTCACCGGCTCGAGCGGCTCGGGGGGGCCGACGAGCGGGCCGCGGTTGAGCTCGACGATCCGGTCCATGTTCGGCGGCCGGAGCCCCGTCCGGATCGCCTCGGCCACGAACGCCTCCTCGTCGGCGGCGCGCAGCGCATGGTTGAAGCGGCGCTCGAAGCCGATCGTGGACGAGGCCTTCGAGCTCATGCCCGTCCCGCACAGCGAGCCCGAGACGTGGCCGGGGTAGATCTCGACGCCGTCGTGGAGCTCCATGAGCCGCTGGAGGCTCTGGTAGAGGCCCCGTGCGCCCTCCACCGCCTCCGACGCTAGGTCGGGCCGCGCCGCGTCGCCGACGAAGAGGGAGTCGCCGGTCAACGTGAGCCACGGCTCGTCGCCGCGCTCGCGGTCGACGACCTCGAAGGCGCAGTGCTCGGGCCGGTGGCCGGGCGTGTGCAGCGCGCGAACCGTGACGGCGCCGAGCTCGAGCTCCCGGCCGTCCTCGAGCGCGTCGAAGTCGTACTCGGGCTCCGCCGCGGGGTGGATCGAGATCGGCAGGCCGTGGTCGAGCGCGAGCCGTCCGTGGCCGGACACGTGGTCGGCGTGCGTGTGGGTCTCGAACACGCGCACGAGCCGGACGCCGTCTGCCGCCGCCTGCTCGAGGTACTGGTCGATCTCGTAGGCGGGATCGACGACGACCGCAACCCCGGAGTCCTCGTCGCCGATCAGGTAAGACGCGCAGCCCAGGTCGTCATCGACGAACTGGCGAAACAGCACGCTTTGAGCCTAACACCGGGGTCGTACGGCCCCTAATCGGAGCGCTAGTCGCCCTTTCGCCCACGTCGGCCAGTACGGGCGACGGGCTTTGGCTTTCGGGGAATCGCCCGTTGGACACTCGCTGCGCCACGGCCGCTCCTTCCAACCGTCAGCGGGGCGGAGGCGTTGAACGCGAAACGCCCGTCGACCCGGGTGGAAGGCCCCGCCGTACTGCTCAGAAAGATCTCGATCGTCGCGGATCCGTTTTCAGTGAAGGTCATCGTGCCGAGGTTCGCGACCAGGCTGACTCCGACCAGCGCCTGCGGCGTCACGACCACGACCGGTGCGGGAAACGGGCGCCACGTGCCCGCCGGGAACGTCAGTGTGTAGTGGCCCACTGCGGTTCTGCGTACGGTGAAGCCCGTGCCGACCAGCGTGGCGCCACTCATACCGACGAGACCGCTGATCGTCTGCGTTCCGGGGCCAGGTGGACCCACGGGCCCCTGCGGCCCCTTCAGTCCTTGTCGGCCGGTCTGGCTCCATGTGATCGGCGTTTCGCTCGGGAGACAACGGTCGGTCGCCGGATCGATGAGACGCAGCTGACCGTTGGCTGACATGTAACAGCCGTTGACCACCCCCTCGCCCCCGATCTCGGCGAGGGCGTGGGTGACGCCTCCCGCGATCGCCACTACGACAACGGCGGTTACTGCCAGAGCCACGCGACGAATACGCCTGCGCATCGCTCGCCCTCCCTGTCTGGTGCTCGTGCCCGCGAGCCGCAGAGTTTCGAGGGCCTCTCGAGTTCAGGCTAGGACGCTGCGACGGTCGTGTCTAGCCGGTGAATGCGACCCGCCCGAATTTCGCGTAACCGTGCGGTTCGCTTTCACAACCAATCCCGACGGGTCCCCCGTAACTCTTACGGCGCTTAAACAACCGTTAATCATGGGTAATCGTCTGAGTGGGTAGAACGAACGATCGTCCAAGACAAAGGTCAGGAAAGGAAAGTGAGGCGAATGCTGAGGCGCAACCCTCGGCTGTCGGCCGTACTTCTCGCGCTCGTCACCGGCCTCCTCGTCGTCGGCTGTGGTGGCGGCGACGAAGGCAGTGATACGGGCGGGGGAGCGGCCGCAGCCGACCAGACGCTGAGGTGGGGCCTCGGATCCGAGGTCGTCCTCGATCCGGGTCTCGCGACGGACACCACGTCCGCGAAGATCGTGCTGAACATCTACGACCCGCTGGTCAAGCTCGACGACGAGCTCAACGCGGTGCCGTCGATGGCAGAGAGCTGGGACGTGAACGGCAAGAACGTCACGTACCACCTCAAGAGCGGCGCGAAGTGGTCGAACGGCGACCCGGTGACCGCGAAGGACTACGAGTACGCGTGGAAGCGGGCGGCCTCTCCGGAGCTCGCCAGCGACTACTCGTACCAGCTGTTCGGGATCCAGGGCGCCACGGAGTACAACTCGTGCGAGTCGAACTGCAACGCGCTCAGGGACAAGATGATGGTCAAGGCGACCGACGACCAGACGCTCCAGGTCACGCTCACCTCGACGCAGCCGTGGTTCATCCAGCAGTCGGCGCACTCGGTGTTCCTGCCGGTGCACCAGGCCACGGTCGAGGCGGCCCCCGAGCGCTGGACGCGGCCGGAGACCATCGTCACGAACGGGCCGTTCAAGGTCGAGGCGGCCGAGCCGAGCGCGTCGATCACGCTCGTCAAGGATCCGGAGTGGCGTGACGCCGACACCGTCAAGCTCGAGCGGGTCGAGGGCAGGATCATCGTCGACGGGACGACCGCGGTTCAGTCGTTCGAGGCCGGCGAGGTCGACGTCCTCGACGAGCAGCTTCCGGCTGCCGAGACACCGCGGCTGAAGGAGACCCCGGAGTACGAGCTCTACCCGGGGCTCGGCACGTCGTACTACGGGTTCAACGTCAAGGACAACATCACCGACATCAACCAGCGGCGCGCGATGTCGCTCGCGGTCGATCGCCAGTCGATCATCGACAACATCACCCAGGCGAACGAGAAGCCGGCGACGGCGTTTACGCCGGAAGGAATGCCCGGCTTCGAGGACATCGTGACCGAGCCCTCGCCGTGGACACCGGCGAGCGGTGACATCGAGCAGGCCAAGGAGCTGATGGCCAAGGCTCAGAACCCGAAGACGAACATCACCATCTACTCGAACGAGTCGTCGCCGAACAAGGAAGTCGCCGAGGCACTGCAGAGCATGTGGAAGCAGATCGGCATCAACTCGACGATCAAGATCCTCGAGTGGCAGCAGTACCTCGAGTTCCTCGGGCCGCCGCCGCCGAAGGCCGTCGACATCTACCGGCTCGGCTGGGTCGGCGACTTCGTCGACGACATCAACTTCCTCGAGCTCTGGACGTGCGACTCGGGGAACAACAACACGGGCTACTGCGACAAGGAGTTCGACGCCCTCGTCGCAAAGGCGAAGCAGACCCCGGACAACGCCGAGCGCTACGAGATCTACAAGCAGCTCGAGCAGAAGCTGACCGGGCAGGACGGCGCGCTGCCGTTCATTCCGCTCTGGTACACCACGTACCCGAACCTGGAGCGGGAGACGGTCAAGGACACGTTCAGCATCAACCTGCTCGACCAGGTCGATCTGACCAAGGTGGAGATCAAGGAGTAGCCGTACTGGCGAACTCGAAGCAACTCAGGCGGGGCGCGGACTGCGCCCCGCCTGCGTGTTTGGCACGGAATTGGGGTAGAAAGGCGTCATGACGGCGTTCATCATTCGCCGGCTGCTCTGGACGATCCCGGTCCTGCTGCTCGTCATCTTCCTGACGTTCATCCTCATGCGGCAGATCGAGGGGAACCCGTTCCGCCAGACGAGCCGCGCCGTCTCGCCCGCAGTGCAGCGGAACCTCGAACGGAAGTTCAACCTCGACGAGCCCTGGTACGTCCAGTACGCGCTCTACGTCAAGGGCGTCTTCACGTTCGATCTCGGCCCGTCGCTCGTCACCCGCGATCGGTCAGTCAACGACATCATCAAGGAGCACTTCCCGACGTCGCTCGAGCTCGGGCTGCTCGCCTTCATTTGGGCGATCGTCATCGGCATTCCGATGGGTGTCATTGCCGCCTTACGGCAGAACAGCGCCTACGACTACACGTTGATGTTCTTATCGAATGTCGGCTACGCGATCCCCAGCTTCCTGGTCGCGACGCTGCTCATCTACTACGTGTCCCTGAAGGGCGGGCTGTTGCCGACGAACGGGTGGGAGAACTGGAAGTACAAGATCCTGCCGTCGTTCGCGCTCGGGCTGGCTCCGATGGCCTACTTCGCGCGCCTCGTGCGCGGCTCGATGCTGGAGACGCTCCAGCAGGACTACGTCCGGACGGCGAAGGCGAAGGGGCTCCGCTACCGACGAATCGTCGTCGTCCACGTCCTTCGGAACTCGCTGATCCCGGCGATCACGGCGATGGCGCCGCTGCTCGGCTTCATCATCACCGGCACGTTCGTGATCGAGATCATCTTCTCGATCCCGGGCATCGGCCGGTACTTCGTCCAGTCGGTCACGTCGCGCGACTACTCGGTCGTGATGGGCATCACGGTGTTGACGTCGGTCGTGATCGTGCTCGCGAACATGGTCGTGGACATCATGTACGGCATCCTCGATCCGCGGACGAGGGACGCGAGGTCATGACCCTCGACCCGCGAGATGCCGTTGCGACCGGCGGGGTCGGCGAACTCGTCCCGGCCGCGACCGAGCAGGCCGGCGCGCCGCTCCGCGAGGCGAACCTTTGGCGCGACGCCTGGCGACGCTACCTCCAGAACAAAGGTGCCGTGGTCGCCGGCGCGATCTTCATCTCCTTCGCGCTCTTCTGCGTCCTTTGGCCGATCATGTCCCCCTACGACATCAAGAACGACCCGGTCAGCTTCTCAGAGGCGAACGAAGGGCCTTCGCTCGAGCACCCGCTGGGCACCGACCGGCTCGGCAAGGACTTGCTGACAAAGCTCGCGCTCGGGGGGCGGATCTCGATCGCGATCGGAATCGGAGCAACGCTCGCGATCCTCTTCATCGGCGTCGTCTACGGCTCGATCGCCGGCTTCGCCGGTGGGCGTTTAGACAACATCCAGATGCGCCTGCTCGACGCCCTGTACGGGCTGCCTTACCTGCCCTTCGCGATCATCGTGCTGGCGATCATCGGCACGAACAACCTGTGGACGATGGTGATCGCGCTCTCGATCGCCAGCTGGTTCACAGCCGCGCGGATCGTTCGCGGCCAGATCATCACGCTGAAGGAGAACGACTACGTGCGGGCCGCGAAGGCGGTCGGCGCCAGGTGGTACCGGATCCTGAGCCGCCACCTGCTCCCGAACACGCTCGGCATCCTGATCATCGCGATCTTCCTCGAACTGCCGGGCGTGATCCTCGGCGAGGCCTTCCTGTCGTTCATCGGGCTCGGGATCAGCCCACCGGATTCGTCGCTCGGCTCGATGGCGCAGGACGGCCGTGCCGTCTACCGCGTGCACCCGAGTCAGATCGTGATCCCGAGCGTGGCGATCGCCATGCTCGTCCTCTGCGCGAACTTCATCGCCGACGGGATGCGCGACGCGCTCGACCCGCGAACCCGCGAGACGAAGGAACACTAGGTTTCGTGGCCCTCCTCGAGGTCGACAACCTCCACACCCACTTCTTCACGCGCGAGGGCGTCGTGCGCGCCGTCGACGGCATCAGCTTCTCGGTCGAGGCGGGGAAGACCCTCGGGATCGTCGGGGAGTCGGGGTGCGGGAAGTCGGTGACGGCGCTGTCGATCATGGGCCTGATCCCGAAGCCGCCGGCCCGGATCGTCGAGGGCTCGGTGAACTTCCAGGGCCAGGACCTCACCACCCTCTCCGACCGGCAGCTGGAGGACATTCGGGGCCGCGAGATGGCGATGATCTTCCAGGATCCGATGACGTCGCTGAACCCGACACTCCGGATCAGGACGCAGATCACGGAGGTGCTCGACCGGCACTTCGGCTACTCGAAGGACGACGCGAGAAGGCGCGCGGTCGAGCTCCTCGAGGAGGTGCAGATCCCACGGGCGGCCGAGCGGCTCGACGACTACCCGCACCGCTTCTCGGGCGGCATGCGGCAGCGCGTGATGATCGCAATCGCGCTCGCGTGCAACCCGAAGCTGCTGATTGCCGACGAGCCCTCGACAGCCCTGGACGTGACCGTCCAGGCCGAGATCCTCGATCTACTCGAGGACCTTCGGCGCGACCACGAGATGGCGATGATCATGATCACGCACGACATGGGCGTCGTCGCGGAGACCGCCGACGACGTTGCCGTCATGTACGCCGGTCAGATCGTCGAGCACGCGTCGACCCAGGACCTCTTCGACCGGCCGGAGCATCCGTACACCGAAGCGCTGCTCGGAGCGCTGCCGCAGCTCGAGGGCGAGGACGTCCGCGCGGGCCGGCTGCGCTCGATCCCCGGCCGACCGCCGGACCTGATCGCGCCGCCGGAAGGCTGCCGCTTCGCGCCGCGTTGTCCCTACGCCAACCTCCAGGACGGCTGCGCCGAGACGCTGCCCGAGCTCCGGCCGATTCGGTCGGGCCACTTCGTGCGCTCCCGCCACCCGGCGAGCGAGCGGGAGCCGGTTGCCGTATGAGCGCCCAGGACAACGGAGCGCTGCTGCGGGTTCGTGACCTCCGCAAGGAGTTCCCGGTCAAGTCCGGCTTCCTGATCGAGCGCGTCAGCCATACGGTCAAGGCCGTCGACGGCGTCAGCTTCCAGGTCGAGGAAGGGGAGACGCTCGGGCTCGTGGGCGAGTCGGGCTCGGGGAAGTCGACGACCGGCTACTGCATCCTCCAGCTGCTCAAGCCGACCGCCGGCTCGGTCCTGTACCAGGGCAAGGAGCTGACCAAGCTCGGGCGAGAGGAGATCCGGAAGATGCGGCGGGAGATGCAGATCGTCTTCCAGGATCCGTACTCGTCGCTCGACCCGCGGATGACGGTCGGCGACATCGTGTCCGAGCCGCTCGAGGTGCACGGGGTCGGCACGCGGCGGAACCGGCGCGCGCGCGTCCGGGAGCTGCTCGACGTCGTCGGGTTCAACCCCGACTACGAGAACCGGTACCCACACGAGTTCTCCGGCGGGCAACGGCAGCGCGTCGGCGTCGCGCGGGCCCTCGCCCTCAACCCGTCGCTGATCGTGTGCGACGAGCCGGTGTCGGCGCTCGACGTGTCGATCCAGGCTCAGATCCTCAACCTCCTCAAGGACCTCCAGCGCGACTTCGGCCTCACGTACCTCTTCATCTCCCACGACCTGGCAGTCGTGCGGTCGATGAGCGACCACATCGCGGTGATGAAGGACGGCAAGATCGTGGAGACGGGAACGGCCGACGAGGTCTACGAGACCCCCAAGCACGAGTACACCCGTGCGCTTCTGACCGCGGTGCCGCTGCCGGACCCGCGCCGCATGCGCGAGCGTCGAGCCGAGCGCCGGAAGTTGCATCACGTCATTGCTGAGACGTAGCGCCTTCGGGCTGATCCTCCTCCTCCTCGCGGCGTGCGGTGGAGGCGACGGAGACGCGCGGCGGGCGGTCTCGACGGACTGGGAGTTCGCCCCGCCTATGGCGAACCGCCGGAGCTACGTGGCCGCGGGCGAGCTCGCGGGTCGGCTCTACGTGGCCGGTGGGATGGTCGGCGAAGCAGGGCGCCGTCTCGACCGGGTTCAGGTCTTCGACCCCAAGGTGGGCGTTTGGAGGACGCTGCCGCCGCTGCCCGAGCCGGTCCGCGCGGCCGCCGGGGCGACTCGGGACGGAGAGTTCCTCGTGCTCGGCGGGACGACGCAGGAGGGCGGAGGCCGCCAGGTGTTCGCCTACGACGTCGCGACGAGGAGCTGGCGGAACGCGCCGCCGCTGCCGCGGGTTCTTTACAACCACTCGGCGGTGACGGTCGGTGACCGGGTGTACGTTCTCGGCGGCTACGACACCGAGGGCGCCGAGCTGCGCGGCGTCTACGTCCTCGACGGTGGACGCTGGCGGACGTCGGCACCGCTCCCTCGCCCGGTGCACGCCTTCGGCGCGGTCGTCTTTCGCGGCGAGATCTGGGTGATCGGGGGACGGCGGGGCGAGGAGAAGCTTCGCGAGGTCTGGATCTTCAATCCGGAAACGAACCGGTGGCGGCCGGGCCCGACGCTGCCGAAGCCGATGGAGCTGCTCGGAGCAACCGTCGTTGGGGACGAGATCCACGCGGTGTGGGAGCACACGTACCAGATCTTCGACGCCGAGACGGGCCGCTGGCGCGACGGGCCGCCGCCGCTCGTCCCGCGCCACGCGCTCTCGCTCTTCCACGTCGACGGCCGCCTCTACGCCATCGGCGGCTGCACGACGGAGCTCAGGGACACCGCCGTCGTCGAGCGGCGTCCGGTCAACTAGAGGTCAGCTACCGATCGACATCGGGCGCGTCTCAGCGGAGCTTGCGCGCCGCCCATATCTCCTCGGCAGGCCATTTCCGCGCCCAGTCGGGGCTGACGTAGGAGTAGTACTCGTGCCTCATGGCGTCGTCGGGCGCGTACAGCTCGACGAGATGCTCGACGTCGAACCCAGTCCGACGTAGGAGCCGGAACAGCTCGCTGTGCGGGAGCATGAACTGGTCGGCCTTACCGGCCTCTTCTATGCGATTCATGCCGCGCAACGGTCGTTGGAGCTGCTCTGATAGCCCGTCCTCGTCCCCACACAGGAAGAGCAGCGGCGTGGCGCGCACGAAGACGAGGCGTCCGCCTGGGCGAAGGAGACGGTGAGCCTCCGGTATCCAGCGGTAAGGGTCGGCGAACAACGACGCTCCGTAGTCCGAGTGGGCGAGGTCAAACGACGCGTCGGGGAGCGGCACGTCCTCTGCGAACGCCTCAATGAGCGGAAACGCCAGTCCGAACTCCGCCTGCATGCGTCGTGCGCTGTCGAGCTGCGCCGGGGTCGGGTCGACGCCGACGACGTTCGCGCCCAATCGTGCGAGGCGCGCGGAGCCGAAGGCCGTGCCGCAGCCGAGCTCGACCGCGTCGAGCCCGGAGACGTCGCCCAGCATCCCAAGCTCGGCATCTGGCACCGGCCACACGCCCCACGACACCTCGTCCTCAGCCCACGCTCGCCGTGCATCGGCGTCCGTGAACTCCGCGTTGACCTTCGTCCAGTAGTCGACGATCGAAACTGCTCCCAACACAGACCCAGGGGTTCAAATCGGGCTCTAGGTGCTACCCGGGCCGAGCCGGCTCAGAACCCCAAGTACTTCGCGATCACCATTCGTTGAACTTCGTTTGTGCCTTCACCGATCTCGAGGATCTTCTGGTCGCGGTAGAGCCGTGAGATCGGGAACTCGTCCATGAAGCCGTACCCGCCGTGGATCTGGAGCGCCGCGTTCGCTGCGCGGTTGGACAGCTCGCCCGTGTAGAGCTTCGCCATCGCCGCCTCCTTGCCGAACGGGCGGCCCTGATCCTTGAGCCAGGCGGCCTTGTAGACCATCGAGCGCCCGGCCTCGATCTCCGTCGCCATGTCCGCGAGTGCGAACTGGACGGCCTGGAACTCCGCGATCGGCCGCCCGAACTGCTGACGCTCCTTCGCGTACTGCGCCGCCAGGTCGTAGGCCCCCTGCGCCAGGCCGACCCCCATCGCCGCGACCGAGATCCGCCCTCCGTCGAGGATCTCGAGGAACTGCTGGAACCCCTTGCCGCGCGGGCCGAGGAGGTTCGCCTCCGGCACGCGCACGTCCCGGAAGGAGAGCTCCCGCGTGTCGGACGCGCGCCAGCCGAGCTTCTGCATCGGCGGGGCGATCTCGTAGCCCGGCGCGCCGTTCGGGACGATGATGTTCGAGACCTCGCCGTCGCCCGTCAGCGCCGTGATCGTGACGCAGGAGGTGATGTCGGTGCCCGCGTTCGTGATGAACATCTTCGAGCCGTTGATCACCCACTCCCCGTCCCGGAGCTCCGCGCGGGTCCGGGTGGCGCCGGCGTCGGAGCCTGCGTCCGGCTCCGTGAGCCCGAACGCGGCCAGCTTTTCGCCCGCGGCGAGCGGGGGCAGCCACTCGCGCTTCTGCTCCTCGCTTCCGAACAGGTAGATCGGGAGCGTCCCGAGCGAGTGGTGTGCGGCCACCGTGATCGCCACGGACGAGTCCACACGGGTCAGCTCCTCGACCGCGATCGCGTACGAGAGCGTGTCGGTGCCGGCTCCGCCGTACTCCTCCGGGATGGTCATGCCCATCAGCCCGAGCGCGGCGAGCTCCGCGACGAGCTCGTAGGGGAAGCGGTGCTCGCGGTCGAGCTCTTCGGCGACCGGCGCGATCCGCTCCAGCGCGAAGTCGCGGACGGTTCGCCGGACGAGCTCGTGCTCCTCCGAGAGGTCGTAGTTCGGCGTCACGCGAGCGATCGGGCCAGCTCCACGATCAACCGCACGCCGTACCCGGTGCCGCCCGGTGTCAGGAAGTAGTCCGGCCGCGTCCAGCGCAGGTAGCCCGGCCCGGCCATGTCGATGTGCGCCCAGGGCCCGTCGCCGGCGAACTCCTTGAGGAACTCGGCCGCGTAGACCGGCAACGCCTGGCCCCGCACCGTCGAGTTCTTCATGTCCGCGAACGTAGAGTCGATCAGCTTCCGGTACCGGCGGTGCATCGGCCAGCTCCACGCATGGTCGCCGGCGCGGTTGCCCGCGGCGACGACCTGGTCGCGCCACTCGTCGTCGTTGCCGAACACACCGGCGTAGAGGTCGCCGAGCGCGCGGTTCATCGCCCCGGTCAGCGTGGCGAAGTCGACGATGTGCGTCGCTCCCTGCTTGCGGGCGTACCAGAGGACATCGGCGAGGACGAGCCGGCCCTCGGCGTCGGTGTTGACCACTTCGATCGTCTTGCCGTTCATGGCCCTGACGATGTCGCCGGGCCGGTACGAGCCGCCGCTGACCATGTTCTCCGTCGCGCCGACGACGCCGATCACGCGGATCGGCACCTCGAGCGCGGCCAGGGCTCCGATCCCGGCGAGGACGGCGGCGCCGCCCGCCATGTCGCCCTTCATGTCCTCCATGTAGAGGGCGGGCTTGATCGAGATTCCACCCGTGTCGAAGGTGACGGCCTTGCCGACGAGGCCGAGGCGGACGTCGTCGCGGGCGGCCGGTGGGTCGTAGCGGAGCACGATCAGCCGCGCCGGGTTGTGACTTCCCTGCGCGACGGCGCCGAACGCACCCATCCCGAGCTCCGCCAGCCGTTCCGGCCCGCCTGCCTCGGCGCTCAGGTGAGGAGAGGTGGCGGCGATCTCCTCGGCCCGCGCGGCGAGCTGCTCCGGCGTGAGCTCGTTCGCCGGCTCGTTCGCGAGGCCGCGCGCGCGGTTCACCCACTCGGCCACGGTCGCCGCGCGCCTGGCTTCCTCCTCGCCGCCTCCGACGAGAACGAGCCGCTCGACGCCCCCGCCGTCGTCGTCGCCGGACTTCCAGCGCCCCGGGTCGTACCCGCCGAGCGTGACTCCCTCGACGACCGCGCGAATCTGCTCGTCGATGGTGACCGGCTGGGACTCGTCCAGGACCCAGGCCAATGAGCCGCCGGCGCGGCGCACGAGCCGGGCCACGGCGGCGGCGGCTGCGCGGTACGCGTCGGCATCGACCTCGTCGCCGAGGCCGGCGACGGCGACGAGCTTGCCGTCGGTGTTCACGAGCGTGGCGGCGCCCGACTCCGGGCGAAAGCCCTCCGCCGCCAGCAGGTCCGAGACCCCGAGCTCGGCCGGCGGGTCGCCGGTCACGGCCACGGCGACGATCCCCGCGTCCGCGGCCGACGGATCCGACGCGGTCGCGACGTCCAAGGCGGCGCGATGCTACCCGAGGAGTTTCTGTGTCGGTTCAGAAACCTTTTTCGCGTGCTTAACGAATTCCTGATGCCGCCGATGAACACTGAAGACATGAGCGCAATCGAGTTGCGGTTCGACGCACGCCTGAGCGTCGAGGACCTGGTCGGCCGGATCGCCGATCTCGTCCTCCAGCGCCAGTCCATGCGCGCCGAGGGCGTCGACTCGGCCTTGCTCGAGCACAATCGGCTCGAGCTCGTCCGTGCGCACCAGGATCTCTCGTACGCGCTCATCGAGCGCCACTGCCCGCCCAAGCCGGCCGAGGCCGCGGCCTAGCATTAACGCCTGTCTCCGCGGGCCCGCCGCTAGGGTGCGGCGGTGCCGCGTGAGATCGACAGGCCGGGGATCGCGGCGCTCTCCGCCGGGCACTTTGCTACCGATTTCTCGAACGGCGCGCTGCCGGCGCTGCTCCCCTTCCTGGATCAGCGCTTCGACCTGACCTACACGCGGGTCGGCGCCCTGATGCTCGTCTCGGCGCTCGCCTCTTCGATCATCCAGCCGCTCTTCGGGCTCTGGTCCGATCGCCGCGGCGCCGTCTGGCTCCTCCCGGTCGGCGTGGCGCTGGCCGGCGGCGGCATGGCCCTGGCCGCGGCGTCGCCGAGCTACGCGCTCTGCGTCCTGTTCGTCACGATCTCGGGCCTCGGCACGGCCGCCTACCACCCCGAGGGCTCCAAGTTCGCGGCCTACGTCAGCGGCGCTCGGCGCGCGAGCGGGATGTCGCTGTTCTCGATCGGCGGCAATCTCGGCGTGGCGCTGGGCGCGCTCGCGACGGCACCGCTGCTTCTCGTCTTCGGCCGGTACGGCGGCCTCGCGATCGCGGTGCCGTCGCTCGTCGTCACCGCCCTCCTCGTCACCTCGCTGCGGTACCTGCGCGGCTTCGAGCCCGAGCGCAGGCACGTTCGTGCGCTCGCCGGTGAAGACCAGCCGGGAGCGCTCGCACTTCTGCTCGGGGTTGTCGCGATCCGGAGCGTCGGGTGGTTCGGGCTGCTCACGTTCGTGCCGCTCTGGGCGGTTTCGCTCGGGCGCTCGGAGAGCTACGGCAACAACCTGCTCGCCCTGATGCTCTTCACCGGCGGCGTCGGGACCCTGGTCGCCGGACCGCTCGCCGACCGGATCGGCCGGCGCCCCGTGCTCGTGGGCAGCCTCGTTGCGACGCCGCTCCTGACACTCGTCTTCGTCGCCGTCGGCGGAGCGGTCGGCGCCGCCGCGCTCGCCCTCGTCGGCGTCTGCGTCGTCGGCACGTTCGGCGTCACCGGCGTGATGAGCCAGGAGTACCTCCCGAGCCGCATCGGCCTCGCCTCCGGGCTCGTCATCGGTTTCTCGATTGGGCTGGGCGGCGTCGCCGCGCTGTCACTCGGGGCCCTGGCCGACGCGGTCGACCTGGAGACGGCGATGTACGCCTGCGCGATCGTTCCCGTGGCCGCCGTCGTGCTCGGGCTGCTGCTCCCGTCCTCGCGCGCGCGGCGCAGTCTCGCCCCCGAGCCGGTGATGTAGGCTCGCCGGTTCCACGATCGAGGAGGGGCCGATGGCCATGACAGCACGCGAGTTCTTCGAAGGCCTCGAGGGCAGGATCGACCCGGCCAAGACCGCCGGGATGACCAATTCCTACGTGTTCGAGATCGACGGTGCCGGCACGTGGAAGGTCGAGGTCGAGGACGGAAAGGTCTCCGTGACGGAGGGAAGCGGAGAGGCCGACGCGACGATCTCGGCGTCCGACGAGACGTTCGGCCAGATTGCCTCGGGCGACATGAACGCGACGACGGCCTACATGACCGGCAAGCTGAAGGTCAAGGGCGACATGGGCGCAGCGATGAAGCTCCAGAAGCTTTTCTGAGCACCGATGTCCTGGTACGAGTTCCTGCTCTTCTTCCACATCGCGATGGCGGTCGTCTGGGTCGGCGGCGCCGCGATGCTCCAGTTCGTGGCCCTGCGCGCGATGCGGGCGTCGGACCCGATGCGGCTTGTCGCCCTGGGACAGGACGTCGAGTGGATCGGGAATCGCGTGCTCGTTCCCTCGGCGGCGCTGGCCGTCCTGTCGGGCGTCCTGTTGGTGATCGACAGTGACGTCTGGGGCTTCGGCGACGACTGGATCGTCATCGGGATCATCCTGTTCGCGATCACGTTTCTCGCCGGCGCGCTGTTCTTCGGGCCCGAATCCGGTCGGCTCGGCAAGCTGGCCGCGGCCGAGGGACCCTCACCGGCGGTTCTGGGGAAGCTGAAGCGCCTGCTCGCGCTCACCCGGGCCGATCTGATGCTGCTCTTCCTGATCATCTTCGACATGTCCGTGAAGCCGTCGTGGGGCGATGCATGGCTGTGGATCGCGGTGCTGGTGTTCGCGGCCCTCGCGGCTCTGCTCGTTCGCAACGGCTTGAACGCACGGCTGGCCGCGGCGCCCAGCGAGGCGTAGTCACTCCTCCAACTCGACGAGGAGCGCGCCGCCGGCGATCTGGTCGCCCTCCGAGACATGGACAGCCTTGACGACCGCGTCGTAGGGCGCCACGAGCGGCGTCTCCATCTTCATCGCCTCGAGCACGAGCAGGGGCTGGCGGCGGGCGACGCGCTCGCCGGGCTTTGCGAGCACGCGGATCACCGTGCCGGGCATCGGCGCGGTCAGGGAGCTGTGCTCGGTTGTGTCGGCCGAGCCGGCGGCGTGCGCTGCTTCGTCCACGTCGGGCGGCGAGTGAGGCGGAGGCGACGGCAGGTTCAGCCGCCAGGCGCCGTCCCAGGGGCCGCTGGCGAGGCGGAGCGGCGGCTCCGAGAGGGGCGGGTAGTCGGTGAGGAACGAGGTCGTCGTTCGCCCGGCGAGGACGGCAGGGTGGGACACGAGCCAGCGCAGGAACGCCAGGTTCGTCGTCACACCGGCGACCTCGGTCTCGGCGAGCGCGTCGCGGAGCCGCGCGAAGGCCTCGTCGCGCGTCGGCCCGTGCGCGATCAGCTTCGCGATCAGCGGGTCGTAGGCGACACCGACCTCGTCGCCCTCCTCGACGCCGGTGTCGACACGGATCCCCTGCGGGAGGCGGAGCCGCTCCAGGCGCCCGGTCTGTGGCAGGAACGACCGCGGATCTTCGGCGTAGAGCCGCACCTCGACGCCGTGGCCACTTAGTAACAACTTGTTACTTGAGTCCAAGGGCCCGCCGCTTGCGATCCGAAGTTGGGCGGCGACGATTTCGACGCCGGTGACGAGCTCGGTGACCGGGTGCTCGACCTGGATGCGGCCGTTCAGCTCGAGGAAGTAGAACTCGCGGCCCGCGAGGATGAACTCCGCGGTGCCGGCGCTGCGGTAGCCGATCGCGCGGGCGAACCCTGTCGCCGCATCGCTCATCGCTGCCCGGAGAGCGGGATCGAGCGCGGTCGACGGCGCCTCCTCCAGCACCTTCTGGTGTCGGCGCTGGATCGAGCACTCCCGCTCGCCGAGCGCGACGACCTCGCCTTGACCGTCGGCCAGCAGCTGGATCTCGACGTGCCGCGGGCGCTCGACGAAGCGCTCGCAGAAGACCCGGCCGTCGCCGAACGCCGCCTGCGCCTCGCGGCTCGCCGCCTCGAGGGCGTCGTCGAGCTCCGACGGCTCGCGGACGACCCGCATCCCGCGGCCGCCGCCGCCCGCCGCAGCCTTGATCATCAGGGGGTAGCCGATCTCGTCCGGATCGCCGGTGGGGACGACCGGCACGCCGGCGTCCTGCGCGATGCGCTTGGCCTCGAGCTTGTCGCCGCCGAGCCGAAGCGCCTCCGGCGTCGGGCCGACGAAGGTCAGCCCCGCAGCCTCGACGGCCGCGGCGAACTCGGGGCTCTCGGCGAGGAAGCCGTATCCGGGGTGCACCGCGTCGGCACCCGTTGCCTTCGCGGCGCGGATGTGCTCCTCGGAATCGAGGTAGCCGGCGATCTCGACGGTCTCGTCCGCCGAGCGCGCGTGGAGAGATCCGCGGTCGTCCGGCGCGACCACGGCCACTGTGGCGATCCCGAGCTCGCGACACGCGCGGAAGACGCGCAGCGCGATCTCGCCGCGGTTGGCTACGACAAGCTTCTCGAGCGCCATTGGAGCGCAAGGTTCGCAGGCCGAGACGCGCCGCGGACGGGTTTGCGAGCACCGCCTGACGGGCACCGGGGGAGGTGTGACGGGTTGGTCATTGCGCATGGGTTCGGCGCCGGTTGTGGCTGTAGCCGCTGCGTTTCTCGGGCTGTTCGCAGCGAACGCGGGAGCAGCCGCTGTCCTGCATGTGCCACAGGACTATCCGACGATTCAGTCCGGGATCGACGCTGCCGCGACCGGAGACACCGTTCTCGTGGCTCCGGGAACCTACAACGAGACGATCGACTTCCAGTCGAAGGCGATCACGGTCACGAGCGAGTCCGGCGCCGCGTCGACGATCATCAACGGCGACGGCGTCGGTGTTGTCGTGCTCATGAGCGCCGACGCCGGCGGTACGCCCGTCCTCCGAGGCTTCACCGTTCGGAACGGCGGTCCATTTGGCGACACCGACGGAGCGATCGCCACCGGCGACGGACCTGCGCTGATCGAGAACAACACGATCACGGCGAACCGCTTCTGCAGCGACGGAGCCGTTACCGCCAGCTTCTCCGCCGCGACGATCAAGAACAACGTCATCTCCGGAAACGGCCAGGTGTTGTGCAGCGGCGGCGTCGGCGGAGCCGGCGTCTCGATCCAAGGCGAAGGCACCGTCCAGCTCCTAAACAACACCATCACCGGCAACACGCATGACTCCGGAGCCGGAGGTGTCGCGCTGTTCGCGGCGGGGACGCCGACCATTACCGGCAACGTGATCAAGGACAACACCGGGTGGAGCAGCGGCGGGATGTCGCTCGAGAACGTCTCCGACGCCACGATCACGAACAACATCATCGTCGGGAACCAGGGAGCCCAAGGGGGCGGGATCTCCGTGGGAGTGCCGTTCGGCGCCCGCGGTCCGCTCGTCGTCAACAACACCGTCGCCGCCAATCGGGCCAACAGCGGCCTGGCCGTGTACGCAACCGGGTTCGACGCCCAGGCAAGCTTCGTCAACAACATCCTCGTCGGTGCTGGAACGGCCTCGGTGGTCGAGTGCGACGGCACGTTTGACCCCAACCCGCCCAGCTTCCAGTTCAACGATGTTTACAACAGCGGCACCGGGGCTGCCTTCGGTGGAACCTGCACCGGCCAGGCCGGCATGAATGGAAACATTTCCGCGGACCCGGCGTTCGTCGATCCTGGCGACGGCGACTTCCACATCCGGCGAGGCCCCGCCGTCGACGCCGGAACGGACACCGGCGCCCCGGCGACCGACATCGACGGCGACCCGCGTCCCATGGACGGGAACGGCGACGGCGTGGCGATCGTCGATCTGGGGGCAGACGAGATCCCTCTCACCCCGGACACGACCCCGCCGACGATCAGCTGCAGCACGACGCCGAGCGTGCTCTGGCCGCCGAATCATGGGCTTCGACTCGTGACCGCTGATATCTCCGCCGACGACGACTCAGGTTCGGTGGCCGTCAGTCTCGTTTCCGTGGCGAGCAGTCAACCCGATAGCGGCCTTGGTCGGGAGGACGTGCCGAACGACATCCAAGGCTGGGTCGCCGGGACGGACGATCGAACCGGAGACCTACGGGCTGAGCGGTTCGAGCGGTCTCGGGTTTACACGCTCAGCTACCGGGCCGCCGACCCGGCAGGGAACACCGCGACCTGTCAGACGACGGTGACGGTGCCGCTGCATCAGCGGTCCGACTAGAGGCGTCAGCGGCGGATCCGAACGCCCGGGCGCCCTAGGCGACCGGCTTTCGGCGGGCGACGGTTTTCTTGTGGCAGCGAGGGCACTCGGGCTCAGGCTCCCCTGCCAAGTCGCTCGTCGCGTGCCAGCCCGGCGGCAGTTTGCTCACCTGCACCGCACCGTGCTGCGTGTGGATGCGGCCGCAACGACATACGTACCGGGCTTCGACGTACGGAAACGCATAGTACGAGCAGCCGTAGTACACAGACATTTGAGTCTGGATTATGCCCGTTCTGTCGCGCTGCTACGCATTTCCGCAGATGGCGGCGTAGGCGATTCCTGGGCTCGTTCCCTCCAGAGGAGCGCGAAGGTAAGCAGGCAGGTCGCGGCCAGGAGCAGGTAGGGCACTGCGTCGGCCGTGACCTCCGCCAGCGCCCCTCCGGCCGAGGAGCCGAGCGCCTGCCCGGGCGCCCACGCGAGGTTGATGAGCGCGAAGGCGTAGGCGTACTCGAGGCCGTGCGCCTCGGCCTCGTCGGAGAGGAGCGCCATGGCCGGCGTCCAGAAGCTTCCGAACGCGACGCCGGCGGCGAAGACGAGCAGTGCCAGGACGGCGCTGTAGTCGGGCCAGGGCAGCAGCAGCGCTACGCCGGCGGACGCGAGCGCGGAGATTCGCATCGGCCGGAACCGGCCGATGCGGTCCGAGACGCGCCCGATCACGGGGTTGATGATCGCCTCGAGGCCGGCCATGACGAGCCAGAGCGAGCCGATCGCGACGGCGGTGAAGCCGAGCTCCTCGAGCCGCAGGGGGGCAAGCACGGCCAGCGTCCCGAAGAGCATTGCGGGCAGGAGCACGAGCCAGACGCCGATGACGATCCGGCGATTTCGTAGGGCACGGACGAACACGGCGAACGGCTGGCGGCGCGAAGGCGGCGGCGCCTGTGTCATCGACGCCCACACGGCCAGGGCGATCGCGATCAGGCCCGCTGCCCCGAACGCGAGGCCCTGGCCGACGACCGACGCGATGCCGCCGAGGACCGGTCCGAACAGTGCCCCGACGATCGCCGTCGCCATCGCCGTGCCGATCGTCTGGCCGCGACGCTCCGCCGGTGTCTCGGTCACGAGCCAGGCGAGACCGGCGGTCCAGGCGAGCGCGCTTCCGAACCCTTGGATGAAACGCGAGACGTCGAGCACGACGATCGAGTCTCCCGTCGCGAAGATGAACGTCGTGACCGCGATTGTGATCAGACCTGCGATCGCCGTCGGCCGGGCACCGAACCGGGCGGTCGCGATCCCGCCTGGAATCCCGCCGATCAGCGCACCGGCGGGATACGCGGCGGACAGAACGCCGGCGCCGGCTTTCGAGAGACCGAACTCGTCCGTGTAGCTCGGCAGCAGTGGCGTCAGCGCCACGAAGAACATCGTGTCGACGAACACGATGCCGCCGACGAGCAGCAGGAGCTTGCGCACGTCGCCTGCGACTAGCTCTCGATCCAGGACGGCTTCCGCCGGTCGAGAAAGGCCCGGAGCCCCTCCTGGCCCTCGTCTCCAGCCCGCAGGCGTGCGGCCGTCCTCGCCGCCGCTTCGCCGTCCGGTTTCTCCCGGACAAGGCGCTTGGCCTCGCGCGTTGCTTCTAGCCCGGAGGTGAGCAGCTCGGCCACGACGCCCTCCACTGCTTCGTCGAGATCGTCCGTGACCTCGCTGACGAGGCCGATCCGGAGCGCGACGTCGGCGCCGAACCGCTCGCCGGTCAGGAAGTAGCGGCGGGCGGCGTCGCCGATCCTCGGCAGGACGAACGGCGAGATCACCGCCGGGATGATCCCGAGCTTGACCTCGGAGAAGCCGAAGACGGCGTCGGTGCTCGCGATGCCGATGTCGAGGCAGGCTGCGACTCCCGAGCCGCCCCCGAGCGCGTAGCCCTGGATTCGCCCCACGACCGGGGCCGGGCAGGTGTCGATCGCTTCGAGCATCCGGTAGAGGCGCAGCGCGTCCTCGACGTTCTCGTCGTAGGAGAGGTCGATCGCCGAACGCTGCCACTCGACGTCGGCGCCGGCGCAGAAGCTCGGACCGTCGCCGGCGAGGACGACGACCCGCGCGTCGGCGACGTCGGAGAAGGCCTCGTGAAGCTCACGGATGAGCTCGGCGTCGAATGCGTTTCGGCGCTCGGGCTTCGCGAGCGTCACGCGCAGAACAGGGCCGTCACGTTCGATCCGTAGACCGCTCATCGCGGCTGAGCTTAAAGTCGGGGGCTGATGCTGAGGGGACGGCTCGCTGCTGCGATCACGCCGCTCCGCGACGGCGGGGCCGCACTGGACGAGCCTGCGGTCGCGCCCTACGTCGACTTCCTGGCCGCCGGGGGCCTCGACGGTCTCCTCGCGCTCGGGACGACCGGTGAGGGGATTCTGCTCTCGACCGCGGAGCGGAAGCGGGCGGCCGAGCTCTTCGTCGAGGCGGCGGGCGGGCGGCTCCAGGTCGCCGTCCACTGCGGGGCGCAGACGACGGCCGACACGGTGGCGCTCGCCGGGCATGCGGCCGAGATCGGCGCCGATGCGGTGGCCGTGATCGGGCCTCCGTACTTCGCCTACGACGAGGAGGCGCTCTACCGTCACTTCGCCGCCGCTGCCGACGCGGCCGGGCCGCTCCCCTTCTACCTCTACGAGTTCCAGGCGCGGGCGGGGTATTCGATTCCGCCGGCCGTGATCGGGCGGCTCGGCGACCGGATCGCCGGGCTCAAGGTCTCGAACAGGCCGTTCGAGGCGGTCGAGCCGTACCTGCTCGACGGTCTGGACGTCTTCATCGGCGCCGAGTCGCTCATCGAGCGTGGCCTCGAGGCCGGCGCCGTCGGCAGCGTGTCCGGTTTGGCCGCCGCGTTTCCGGAGGGCGGCCGGCCCGAACGACGCGCGGAGCTCGAGCGCTTCCCCTACCACTCGGCGCTGAAGACCGTCATCGGGCTGCGGGGCGTTCCCGTCCGGCCGGACGTGCGGCCACCGCTCCGGACGCTCACCGGCGAGGAGCGCGAGGAGCTTGAGCGGTGGCTCGAATCGTCGTAGCCGGCGCGGGCGCCATCGGCGCCTCGATCGCCTATCACCTCGTGCGCCGCGGAACGGCCGACGACGTCGTTCTCTGCGACCGCGCCGAGGTTGCCTCGGGCGCGACCGGGAAGGCGATGGGCGGCGTACGCCAGCAGTTCTCGTCCGCGCCGGAGGTCCGCCTCGCCCGGGCCAGCGCCCGGTTCTTCGCGGAGCTCGGCCCGCCGCTCTTCGAGCAGGTCGGCTACCTGTTCCTGGCGACGACCGAGACCGGCCTGGCCGAGCTCAACGAGCGCCGGAGCGCCCAGGTCGAGCTCGGTGTCCCGGTCGAGGAGGTCGATCCGGCGTTCGTTCGCGGCCTTCGAACCGACGACGTGCTGGGAGCGGTGATCTGCCGCGAGGACGGCGTCGCCGATCCTGTCGCCGTGACGCGTCATCTGGTTGCGGAGGCGGTGGCCGGCGGCGCGCAGCTCGTCGAGGGCACGGATGCCCGCGAGCGCGACCGCGACTTCCTCGTCGTCGCCTGCGGTGCGTCGTCGCCCGAGCTCGCTGACGTTCCAATCCGGCCGCTCGTCCGTCAGCTCGTCGACACGGAGCCCGTGCCCGGTCTACCTGCGGACCTGCCGATGACGATCGAAGGCGAGACGACCTTCCACTTCCGCCGAGTCGGGGAGGGATTGCGCCTGGCGATGACCGAGCCGACGCCGAGGTGGGGGAGGGACGAGGTCGTCGACGAGAACCTCGTCGACGACTGGCTCGAACGGCTCGCGCACCGCTACCCGCCGGCGGCGGGTAGCGGGGTCGCGCGCGCCTGGGCGGGCCTCTACGACATGACGCCCGACGCGCACCCGATCATCGGCTGGGTCGGGGACGGCGTCTACGCAGCGTGCGGGTTCTCCGGCCACGGGTTCATGCAGGCGCCTGCGGTCGGCGCCGCAGTGGCCGAGGAGCTCCTCACGGGCCGATCGTCGTTCGACCTATCGCCGTACAGCCCAGGACGCTTCGAAGCCGACGCCACCTTCCCGGAGACCCTCGTCCTCTAGGGCCAGGTCCCGGGGCCTGGCCCCTGGACCCGGCCCGGCGGGACGGTCAGCCGAGAAAGCCTTCGCGGAAGACGTGCGGCGATTCGGCTTGGCTACGCGCCTCACGCGTCCCTGCCGGCCAGGTCCCGGGGCCTGGCCCCTGGACCGGCCCGGCGGGACGGTCAGTCCTCGAACGCCAGGCCCAGCCGGGAAAGCTCCTCGATCTCGAACCGGCCCTCGATCGTCGCCTCGACATCGAACTCCTCGCCGATGTCCGGGTCCTTGCCGATCAGCTCGCGCGCGCGGCTCGGCAGGGCCTGGGCTGCGGCCTCCTCGGACTCCCACAGGTAGATCGCGCCCCAGCGTTCCGTGGCCTCATCCGAGACCCACGCCTTGAAACGAAGGCCCGGCACCTGCTCGAACTGGTCGACCGACTCGTCGCGGAGGTAGCGGCGCAGCTCCTCGATCGTCGTCTGCGAGTCGGCGAGGTTCCAGAGGACGAGTCGGAGGATCACTCGGCCTCGTCCGACCGACCGCCGTGGTCGCGTCGATTCAGCCGCTCGAGGAAGGCGTTCCGGAGGGCCTCGCCGGTGATCTTCAGCTGGCGGCGAGGGCTGCGCGGCTCGACCTTGACGACCTTGACGTCGCCGGTGGTGTCGCCGTAGGACCGGCCGTACGCCTCCGCCTCGCCGATCTGGTGAAGCCTCGCCTTCTTCCGCCGGAAGAGCGGCACCCGGTCAGGTTAGGACGGGTCTGGCAGCTTTGCCAGGACGCTCTTGATGCTGCGCAGGACGTCCGCCTCGTCATGGCCGAAGTCCTCGAGGAACGACTGCAGCGCGTTGCGAACGATCCGCAGCTCCTCTTCGGTCAGTTCGATCGTGTGCATGGCCTTATCTAACCCCTTCGCCGCTCACATGCGGAAGATGCCGAAGCGGCTCTCGGGGATCGGAGCATTCAGCGCCGCGGAGATCCCGAGCGCGAGCACGCGCCGCGTATCCAGCGGATCGATGATCCCGTCGTCCCAGAGCCGGGCCGTCGAGTGGTACGGATTGCCTTCGGCCTCGTACTTGGCGCGGATCTCGTCCGCGTCGGCGTCGCCGACCATCGTCAGCACGGTCGCGGCCTGCTCGCCGCCCATGACCGAGATGCGCGCGTTCGGCCACATCCAGAGCTGCCGCGGCCCGTACGCCCGGCCGCACATGGCGTAGTTGCCCGCCCCGAACGACCCGCCGGTGACGACCGTGAACTTCGGGACGTCGGCGCACGCGGTCGCCATCACGAGCTTGGCGCCGTCACGCGCGATTCCGCCGGTCTCGTACTCGGTCCCGACCATGAAGCCGGTGATGTTCTGGAGATAGACGAGCGGGACACGCCGCTTGCACGCGAGCTCGATGAAGTGCGCGCCCTTCTGGGACGACTCGGCGAAGAGCACGCCGTTGTTGGCCAGGATCCCGAGGGGGTAGCCCTCGATTCGCGCGAAGCCGCAGACGAGCGTCTCGCCGTAGAGCTCCTTGAACTCGTGGAAGCGGCTGCCGTCGACGAGCCGCGCGATCAGCTCACGTGGGTCGACCTGCTGGCGGAAGTCCTCCGGAATCAACCCGTAGAGCTCGGCGGGATCGGCGACCGGCTCCTCCGGCGGGGCGACATCCCACGGCGGCTCCTTGCGGCGGTGGAGGTTGCGGACGACCGACCGGACGATGGCCAGCGCGTGCTCGTCGCTCGTCGCGTAGTGGTCCGCGACACCCGAACGCCGCGTATGGACGTCGGCGCCGCCCAGCTCCTCGGCCGTCACGTCCTGCCCGGTCGCCGCCTTCACGAGCGGCGGCCCGCCGATGAAGATCGTGCCGGTTCCGCGCACGATGATCGTCTCGTCGCTCATCGCCGGCACGTAGGCGCCGCCGGCGGTGCAGGAGCCCATCACGGCCGCGATCTGCGGGATGCCCTTCGCCGACAGCCGCGCCTGGTTGAAGAAGATGCGGCCGAAGTGCTCGCGGTCGGGGAACACCTCGTCCTGGAGCGGCAGGAACGCGCCGCCCGAGTCGACCAGGTAGATGCACGGGAGGCTGTTCTGCTCCGCGATCTCCTGGGCCCGAAGGTGCTTCTTGACCGTCATCGGGAAGTACGTGCCGCCCTTCACGGTCGCGTCGTTCGCGACGATCACGCACTCCTGGCCCTCGACCACGCCGATCCCGGTGACGATGCCGGCGGCAGGCGCCTGGCCGTCGTAGAGGTCCCAGGCGGCGAGGGCGCTGAGCTCGAGGAACGCACTGCCGGGATCCACGAGCCGGTCGATCCGCTCGCGCGCGGTCATCTTCCCGCGGGACCGGTGCCGCTCGACCGCCTTCTCTCCGCCGCCGCGGGCGACCTTGGCCGTGCGCTCCCGCAGCTCTGAGACGAGCGCCTCCATCCGCTCGCGGCGAGACTCGAAGACGTCGGATCCGCGCTCGACCTGCGAGGTCAGAACCGCCACGAGCCCAGCCTAGCCGGGGGGCCGGACCCACCGGTCCCGACTTGCCCGCGCGTCAGTCGAGCCGGACAGTGAGGGGATGGTCGTGCTCCTCAGCGATCCGAGCCTCGCCGAGACGTTCCTCGGCTACCTGCGGCGAGCCGATTGCATCGTCTCGTTCGGCGACGTGGACGCACACGCGAGGAGCGTCCCGGTTGTCGTCGAGGTGCCCGCCGCCTACGACGAGGAGCAGGCTCGCCTGGAGATCGCCCTGTACCTCCGCATCTGGGAGGCCGTCCATCAGGCTCTCGCGCCGAGCTGCTCGCCTGACTGGCAACTCCCGGCGAATACGCGCAAGATGAAGGCGCTGTGCTCGCCGACCTCTGGGACTGGGTGGCGGGCGTCTTCGGCCGCATCGACGACGTCTCGCCCTACTGGCTCGTGCTCGCACTGGCCCTGAAGACGGCCGAGTCGGCGTTCATCGGCGTCACCTGGCGCAACATCCTCCGCGCGGCGTATCCGCGTTCCGGGCTCACGTTCAAGACGTCGTGGGGCGCATCGCAGGGCGGGAACGCGATCAACGCGGTCACCCCGGCGCAGGCGGGGACCGCCGCCATGATCGGCATCTTCCGGACGAGCATTCCCGGGTCGACCGTCGCGGGAATCACCTCTGCCACGGTCATCCAGTCGCTCTTCTTCACCGTCCTGAGCATCCTCTCGCTCGTCGCAGTCGCCATCTTCCGACCGCGGACGGTGTCGAGAGGCAGCCCTTCGGACGAGACGAGCGGCTTCGTCGCCGAGCACCCGTTCCTCACGGCGCTCGGCGTGCTGGTAGCCGTCGTCCTTGCCGTCGTCATCTGGCGCCGTCTGAAGCCGCGGCTCATCGACCTGTGGCACAAGGCGAAGGCCGGCGGGGCGATCCTGCGCGACTGGCGGCGCTACGCCCTCGAAGTCGCCCTGCCCTCGGCGCTGTCGTACCTCTGCCGGATCGGCGTCAACGTGATCTTCATGGCCGCCTTCTCGATCCCGATCACGGCGTTCACCGTCTTCCTGGTCGCCGCCTCGCACATGCTCTCCGGCCTGTTCGCGATCACTCCGGGCGGCGTCGGCCAGACGCAGGCTCTCGACGTCGCCACGCTTCGGGGACATGCTCCGAGCGAGGACATCGCCGCGTTCTCGATCACCCAGGACGCGGTGATCACGATCTGGAACGTCGTGCTCGGCATCATCGTGATGCTGTGGGCCTTCGGCTTCACGGCCGCGAAGAACATCATCTTCAAGAAGAAAGAGGAGCCCGCCGAGGCACCTGCCGTGGCAAAGTAATAGAGGTGGCGCGAGAGGACCTTCGCGACGTTTCCTTCCCGGGCGCAGTCCGTGGCTACGACCGCTCGGCGGTCGACGCCTACGTCAAGCGTGTCAACCGCGTGATCGCCGAGCTCGATATGCGCAGCTCTCCCCGGGCGGCAGTCAGGCACGCGCTCGAGCAAGTCGGCGAGCAGACCAGCAGCATTCTCCAGCGCGCGCGAGAGACGGCGGAGGAGATCACGACCAGCGCTCGGCACGAAGCCGAGGAGACGACTGCCCGAGCGAAGTCCGAGGCGGCCGAGATCGTCCTCAACGCGAGCACCGAAGGGGACCGCGCTCGAGCCGAGGCGAACAGTCTGATCGCGAAGGCAACCGCCGAGGGTGAGCGCATCCGTGTGGAGTCGAAGGCCGAGGCGGAGCGAATCCTGGCCCGCGCCAGGGAGGAGGCGGCGGCCTTGAAGCAAGAAGGCGAAGCGCGGCTGAGGGAGCTCCACGCGGACATCGCGACCACCTGGAAGGAGCGCCGCGAGCTGTTGGACGACGTCCGCGGCATCGCCTCCAAGCTGGAGTCGGCGGCCGCCAAGGCCGCTTCGCGGGCGGCGCCCTCAGGTGTCGAGGAGCCTGAAGCGGCGCCCCAACCCGAAGCCGCTCCGGAGCCCGAGCCGCCCGAGGTGGCACGGACCGACTAGGCTGACGCTACGGCGCGATCGGGTGGAACGTGTGTAGTTCGTCGTCGCCCTGCTGGATGACGCCGTAGCTCGACTCGGGCACCTCGTTCCAGACGCCCTTCCGGTCGCCGAGCGGCTCCGACACCACGACTCGGCTCTCGTCCGAGATCAGCTGAAGCTGGGGGAGCTCGGGGTGTTGCTCGCGAACCGTACGGACGTCGGTGCTGTAGTAGAGCGAGCGCGACCGGCGTTCGCTCGAGTAGCGGAAACCCCAGATGCTCGCACCGTCAGACGTCGCGATCGTCATCTGGATCGGGTGCTCGACGCCGTGGCGCCGTCCCGTCTCCTCGACGAACCCGACCGTGCGGGCGACCGCCGTCGGCGGATCCTGCTCGAGCCCGAACGTCAAGGCGAGGAAGAAGAGCACCTCCGAGTCGGCCGAGCCCTCGAGCGACGGGAAGAGCCGTTCGTCGATCGCGAGCAGGAGGTCGCGCTTGACCCGCGCGAACTCGCGGACGAGCCCGTTGTGCATCCAGAGCCACCGTCCGTATCGGAACGGGTGGCAGTTGGTCTGCTGGATCGCCGTCCCCGTCGAAGCGCGGATGTGCGCGAAGAAGAGCGGCGACCGGACGTGACCGGCGAGCTCACGCAGGTTGCGGTCGTTCCAGGCCGGCTCGACGCTGCGAAAGAGCCCCGGTGTGTCGGCGTCCGTGTACCACCCGACGCCGAAGCCGTCCCCGTTCGTCGTCGTCGCGCCGAGCCGGGCATGGAGGCTCTGGTCGATCAGCGAGTGGTCCGGCTTGCAGAGGAGCTCCTCCAGGAGGATCGGGGATCCGGAGTAAGCAAGCCAGCGGCACACAGGGGAGTTCCGAGCCTACCGCCGTTCCGAGGCGTAAAGTCCCCTGCGAATGTTCATGCGGATCCTCCTCGGTGCGGTGATCGTGCTCTTCCTCTTTCTGTGGGTGCGCGCCGTGATCGACGTGTTCCGCCGGCCCGACCTCACGGGCGTGGGAAAGGCCGCCTGGGCCGTCGGCATGCTCGTCTTTCCGTTCATCGGCTTGCTGATCTACACGATGCTTCGTCCGGCCGACTCGCAGATCCAGCGCCGCGCGTAGAGCGTGGTGGTCCTGCCCAGCAGGGGCGACAGGACTCGAACCTGCAACCCCCGGTTTTGGAGACCGGTGCTCTACCAGATTGAGCTACGCCCCTGGGCGCTTCGATTGTAGTCTCAACCCGTGGCCCGGCCCGGTCAGCGCCGCGCTCAGGGCGCGCTCTTCGCCTTCCTGACTGTCTTCTTCGCCGGGATCACCGCAGCCGCGTTCGACGCCCGGGTCTGGGTGGTCGTCGTCGCCGGCGTCGCGCTCACGCTCTGGATGGGCAGCCTCGCCGTGCGGACGCTACGAGCGGCCCGGCGGTCGTGAGCCGGTGGCGGCACGTCGCCGCCGTCGTCCTCTGCCCCGGCGTCGTCACGCTCCTCGTCCCGGCACTCATCGTCTGGTCGACGGGAGCAGGGATCGCACGGCTCGGCCTGCTCGGCTCCGCGCTCATCGCAGCCGGCCTGCTTCTCGTCGTCTCGACCATCCGGCTCTTCGCCACGGTCGGCCGCGGAACGCTGGCTCCGTGGGACGCGACGACCCGACTCGTCGTCCGCGGCCCCTACCGCTACGTCCGAAACCCGATGATCAGCGGTGTGCTGCTCATCCTTCTCGGAGAAGCGGCTCTGTTCGCCTCCCCTGCCCTTTTGGCCTGGTTCGGCGTCGTGCTGGCCGTCAACGCTGTCTACATGCCGCTGGTCGAGGAGCCCGGCCTGCAGCGCCGTTTCGGCGAGGAGTACGAGCGGTACCGAGCTCACGTCCCGCGCTGGATTCCTCGCCTGCGACCGTGGGACGAACCGGGATCCGGCCGCTAGCACCGTATCCTTGCGGCCGTGGCGCAGCAGGTCGAAGCACAGGCGCTGTGGCGCTCCTATCGCTCGCGCCCGGGCGACAAGGCGCTCCGGGACCGCCTGATCCTGACCTACGCGCCGCTCGTGAAGTACGTCGCCGGGCGGCTCGGCAGCGGGCTCCCGGCGCACGTCGACGAGGAGGATCTCGTTTCGTACGGCCTTCTCGGCCTCATCGGGGCGATCGAGCGCTACGACCCCGAGCGCGACGTCAAGTTCGAGACCTACGCGATCACGCGCATCAAGGGCGCGATCATCGACGAACTGCGCTCGCTCGACTGGGTCCCGCGGTCGGTGCGCGCCCGCGCGCGTGAGATCGAGCGCGCGATCGCGGCCCTCGAGGCCAAGCTCCACCGGCCGCCGAGCGACGAGGAGATCGCTGGGCAGGTCGGGATCACCGTCGAGGAGCTCGAAGACAGCCTGACCGACATCTCCCGCTCCTCGATCGCCGCGCTCGACGAGCTCTGGACGGTCGGCGGCTCGGGCGGCGACCAGGTCGCGCTGATCGACACGATCGAGGACGCGGACGCGCCTGCGCCGGACAGCGCGCTCGCGGCCACTGAGCTGAAGGAAGCCCTCGGCGAGGCGATCACGCGCCTGCCGGAGCGCGAGAAGCTCGTCGTCACGCTCTACTACTACGAGGAGTTGACGCTGCGCGAGATCGGCGAGGTCCTCGGCGTCACCGAGTCGCGCGTCTCCCAGCTCCACACGAAGGCGATCCTGCGCCTGAAGGCCCGGCTGTCCGGCGGCGCCCAGCGCGCCGGAGTCGGCGTCTGAGTCCGCTCTACCAGCCCGAGCTCTTCGAGCCTCTGACCGACGATCCCTGGAACGAGGCACGCGTGCGCGAGGCGATCAACGCGATCGTCGCGGATACCGACCGGGCCTTCGATCCGCACGACTTCTGGCCGGCGGAGGAGTGGGACGCCTGGACCTCGCCGCTGCCGCTGAAGAACCTCTTCGTCGGCGCAGCCGGCGTCGTCTGGGCGCTCGACGTGCTGCGACGGCGCGGTCACGCCCAGACCCGGCTCGACCTCGCGGAGGTCGCGACCCGAGCGCTCGAGTCGTGGCGTGAGGCTCCGGATCTCGCCGCCGGGGAAGAGCATCCAGCGCCGCCGGAGGCCAGCCTGCTCTGCGGTGAGAGCGGCCTCCTGCTCGTCGCCTGGCGACTCGCCCCGAGCACCGACCTCGCAGACGCACTCCTCGCCCGCGTTCGCAGCAACGTCCGCAACGACGCCAACGAGGTCATGTGGGGCTCTCCCGGCACGATGCTCGCCGCGCGGGCGATGCTCGACTGGACCGGCGAGCAGCGCTGGGCGGATGCGTGGCAGGAGAGCGCCGAGGAGCTGAGGCGGCGACGCGAGCCGGACGGCCTCTGGACTCAGCGGCTGTACGGCCGGGTCCTCCGGACGCTCGGGCCGGTGCACGGTGCCGTCGGCAACGTCCTCGCGCTCCTTCAGGGCGGGCGAGACGGGTCTCTCGAGCGCAAGACGAACGACCTCCTGGCGCGTACCGCCGTCGTCGACGACGGGCAGGCGAATTGGCTCGACGGTAAGGACTTCCTCGTCCAGTGGTGTCACGGCTCGCCGGGGATCGTCGCAGCGGCGGCGAGCTACCTCGACGAGGAGCTCCTGCTGGCCGGCGCCGAGCTTACGTGGCGCGCGGGGCCCTCGGGGCCGGAGAAGGGCTTCGGTCTCTGCCACGGCACGGCCGGCAACGGCTACGCCTTCCTGAAGGCGTTCGAGCGCACGGGCGACGAGCTCTGGCTCGACCGCGCCCGGCGCTTCGCCGTCCACGCGCTCGGCCAGGTCGAGCAGGCGAGGACGCGGCGCGGCCGCGGCCGCTACTCGCTGTGGACGGGCGACGTCGGTGTCGCCCTGTACGCAGCCGCTTGCCTGGACTCCCGCACTGCGTATCCGGTCATGGACTCATGGGACGGATAGCCAAAACGCGCCGATAGACTCGGAGCCCCAACGACCCGAGGAGGACCTGTTCGCATGCCTGCTGTCGAGTCCGGAAAGATCCGCAACGTCGCCGTCACCGGCCACCGGGGGACCGGCAAGACCTCGCTCGTCGAGGCCATGCTCTTCCAGGCCGGCGCCGTCAATCGGCTCGGCTCGATCGAGCAAGGCTCCACCGTCGGAGACTGGGACGAGGACGAGCAGCGCCGCCAGATGACGATCTCCGCGTCGCTCTGCCACCTCGAGTGGCAGGGGCGCAAGATCAACCTGCTCGACACCCCGGGCGAGCCGAGCTTCCAGGGCGACACCGTTTCGTCGCTCCGGGTGGTCGAGGGGGCGCTGATCGTCGTCTCCGCGGTGATGGGCGTCGAGGTGCAGACCAGTCGAGTATGGGCGAGAGCAGAGGAGCTCGGGCTCGCGCGCGTCTTCTTCGTGAACATGCTCGACCGCGAGCGCGCCGACTTCTTCCGCGTGCTCAACGGCATCAAGAACGCGTTGTCCGAGCGGGCCGTCGCCATCCACCTCCCGATCGGCTCGGAGCACGAGCTGTCGGGGATCGTCGACCTGCTCCACATGAAGGCCTACATGAGCCCCGAGGGCGGCAAGGAGGACGCGCCCGGCGAGATTCCCGCGGAGCTGTCCGACCAGGTCGCCGAGTACCGCGAGCAGCTGCTCGACTCCGTTGTCGAGACCGACGAGGGGCTGATGGAGCGCTACCTCGACGGCCAGGAGCTCTCCGACGAGGAGGTCGCCGCCGCGCTGAAGGACGCCGTCACCCGGGGCGAGATTTTCCCGGTCGCCTGCGGCGTCGCGACCAAGAACCTCGGAACGACGGCCGTGCTCGACCTGCTCGTCGAGGGGATTCCGTCGCCGGCCAAGAAGGACTTCGACGTGCACGTCGACGGTGCCGGGAGCGCCGTGTTCGTCTTCAAGACCGTCGCCGACCCGTTCGCGGGCCGCATCAACGTCTTCCGGGTGATCGAGGGCACGATCACGTCCGACTCGACGCTCGTCAACCACCGGTCGCGGAACAAGGAGCGTGTCGGCCAGCTGCTCGCGCTTCAGGGCAAGGACCACGAGCAGGCGGCCGAGTTCGGCGCCGGCGACCTCGGTGCCGTCGCCAAGCTCAAGGACACGCTGACCGGCGACCTGCTGCTCGACGCCGACAAGGAGCTCGAGCAGCCGACGATTGCTTTTCCGGAGCCGGTGATGAGCTTCGCGATCGCGCCGAAAGCAAAGGGCGACGAGGAGAAGCTCGGCTCCGCGCTGCGCCGCCTCGCGGAGGAGGACCCGACGCTCGTCCTGCGCCGGGACCAGCAGACCGGCGAGCAGCTGCTCTCCGGCCTGTCGCAGATGCACGTCGAAGTGGCCGTCGAGCGGGTCAACCGCCGCTTCGGGGTCGAGGTCGACCTGCGGCCGCCGCGCGTCCCGTACCTCGAGACGATCCGCCGCGAGGCGAGGGGTCACGGCCGGTACAAGAAGCAGACCGGCGGTCGTGGGCAGTTCGGCGACTGCCAGATCGTCCTCGAGCCGATCGAGGGGCACACGGGCTACGAGTTCGTCGACAAGATCGTCGGCGGCGTGATCCCGCAGAGCTTCCGGCCCGCGGTCGACAAGGGGATCCAGGAGGCGATGCTGCACGGGGAGCTCGCCGGTGCGCCCGTCCAGGGAATCCGCGTCCAGCTCGTCGACGGCTCGTACCACACCGTCGACTCGTCGGAGATGGCGTTCAAGATCGCCGGCTCGCTCGCGTTCAAGCAGGCCTACGAGCAGGCCGATCCGGTGCTGCTCGAGCCGATCATGGAGGTCGACGTCACTGTCCCCGATGACGCAGTCGGCTCGGTAAACGGCGACCTCAACTCACGGCGGGGCCGGCTGCACGGGATGGAGCCGGTCGGCACCGGCATGACGATGATCAAGGCCGACGTGCCGATGGCCGAGATGCTCACGTACTCCCAGTCGCTGACCTCGATGACCGGCGGCCGGGGCGACTACCACATGTCCTTCGCGCGCTACGAAGAAGTGCCGACGCATGTGGCCCAAAAGGTCATCGCCGACGCCCAGAAGGAAAAGGAAGAAGTCAAGGTTTGAGGCACCGCCTGACGCAGCGCGGGGCGATGAAGCGGGCCGAGCGGGAGCGCCAGGCCGGCCTCGATCCTGACGATGACGCGGCGCGCTGGCTCGCGGAGCACGATCCGCCGCCCGAGCCCGAGCCGCCGAAGGCGGCGAGCAAGTCGCGCAACCTGCATCGCTGGCGGCAGCGGAAGCGGGCCTAGGGCGGGGCGGAGGGCGCGCGCCGTCCGCCCCGACGACCAGGCCTAGACCGTCGAGGTCGCCTGCTCGGCCTCGCCTGCGCCGCTCTCCTTGAGCCGCTTGATCAGGTCGGAGACGTCGGCGAGCTCCTGTTCCAGGTCGCGCTGGTAGTCCTCCAGCCGCTCCAGGACCTTCTCGCGGTCGTACCAGCCGCGGCCGATGCCGTGCGGCCTGCGGAAGCCGCGATGTCGATGTCGTCTGTGCATGGTCACCTCCTCTCCTCGTAGCTCGTGAGGAAACGGTCGATGCGCTGCTGCGCGTCGCGCAGCGCGCCCGCCCACTCGCCGAGGAGCGCGCGGCCCTCGTCCGTGAGCTCGTAGACCCGCTTGCTCGGGCCGGGCTGCTCGTCGTCCCAATCGGACCTGACGATTCCCTCGGCCTCGAGGTGGCGGAGAAAGCGGTAGAGGTTGCCCATGTCGACGCTCTCCCCGGTCAGCTCCGGAAGCTGCTCGAGCAGCTCGTAGCCGTGCGCGGGCTGGGCGGCGAGGAGGAAGAGCGTCGCGGGCTCGGCGAACCGCTCGACGCGTGCGCGGACGGTGTACTCACCCGGCCCGATCCGGCGCCGGACGCGTGAATGTCGCCGATGTCGCCTCATACCTGTAAAAGACACATGTACGACACCAGCATAGCTGCAGGGCAGCGCTTGGGGCTTGGTTAGTATCGACCCCCATGCAGATCAGCAGCCAGGCCGTCGCCAAGACGTGCGCGATCTGCGATCGCAGCCTGCTCACCGGAGAGCAGGCGATCCGCTATGCGCCGCAGGGCGGCGAGTACCTCGACGTCTGTCCGCTGTGCCAGGAAATCGCGGTCGAGTACGGCTGGGTCAAGGAAGGGACGCCCACGACGCCGACGGTTCCGGCGCAGCGCCGCCGCCGCGCGAGCTGGTGGGCCCAGCTCTTCGGTCCGGTCCGCTCGACACCCGAGGAGACAGTGGCCTCGGAGCCGATCCTGCGCCGTCTGACCGAGCCCGAGCTGGCGATGGTCGAGGCCGCCGACATCTTCAACGCGAGTGACTACCGGCGGACGATCGGCGGGGTCGCCAAGAGCCTCGGCGAGCCGCGGGCGAGCATCCTGCAGCTCTCGGGGGTGAACCAGGAGGTCGTGATCACGATCGCCTGGGACATCACGTGGTACCAGTACCGCGTCTCGGCGGGCTCGTCGCTGCCTGTGCGGCTCGAGGCGCGAGGGCACGAGCTCGACCAGGTCGCCCCCCGCTACACCCACTGGAACGCGCGGATCGACACCGAGGGGCGCGTCGTGCCGGACATCGCTCGCATCTAAGGCGGCCCTGGTGCCCCTCCAGGCAATACGCGCCGGGCTTCTGGCCCGCGATCACGCAGCGCCAGAGCACACCCTCCTCCTCACCAAGGCTCTCCAGCCTTGCCTCGTCGGAGTGCGCACTCTGGCTTGGTGCTCGCGACCCAGAAGCGGGGCGGGATTGCCAGAAGGGACACCAGGCCCGCGGTGATCTACTGCGTCGTCCCGCCGGAGCTCGAGGCCGAGCTCTTCGACAAGCTCACCGAGTACTACAAGGACAACCCGAACGTGACAGTCATCGTCGACCGTCGCAAGGGTCCAGACCGGCGGCGGGGCTCGAAGGGCGGCGGAAACCGCGTCACACGCGATCGCCGGCGCCCGCGCGCAGCTGGGACGTTCCTCCCGAGCGACGCTCCGGAGTAGCCGCCCGAAAACCGTCGAACCGTCTGCTCCGTAGTTTCCGAATGCACGGCGGGGCGCCGCGCGCGGAGCGGCGTAAACGCAGCGCGGCGCCCGCCTCCATCCCGTAACTACACTCCGCGCGATGGCGCTGCTGGGGACGAAGACGTTCCAGAACTACATCGCCGGCGAGTGGGTCGACGCCGCGTCGGGTGAGACCTTCGAGTCGACGAGCCCGGCCAACGGCGAGGCGATCGGCAGGTTCCCGCTCTCGGGCGGGGAGGACGTCGACCGCGCAGTCGCCGCCGCCAAGGCCGCCTTCGAGGAGTGGCGGCTCGTACCGGCGCCCAAGCGCGGCGAGATCCTCTTCCGCTTCGGCCAGCTGCTGATCGACCAGAAGGAAGACCTCGCGCAGCTGATGGCGCGCGAGATGGGGAAGGTGCTCGCCGAGGCGCGCGGCGACGTCCAGGAAGCGATCGACATGAGCTTCTACATGGGCGGCGAGGGCCGGCGCCTGTTCGGCCAGACGACGCCGTCCGAGCTTCGGGACAAGTTCCAGATGAGTGTCCGGATGCCGATCGGGGTCATCGGCGTGATCACGCCGTGGAACTTCCCGATCGCGATCCCGTCGTGGAAGACCCTGCCGGCACTCGTCGCCGGCAACACGATCGTCTTCAAGCCGGCGACCGACACGCCGGCTCTCGGCCAGCGCTACGTCGAGCTGCTCGTCGAGGCCGGTCTGCCTGCCGGTGTCGTCAACATCGTCCACGGCGGCGGCGGCGCGGTGGGTGAGGCGCTCGTGCGGCATCCCGACGTCCGCGTGATCTCCCTGACGGGCTCCCGGGAGACTGGGGTTGCGGTGCTGAAGGCTGCCGCCGACGGGCTCAAGCACGTCCACCTCGAGCTCGGCGGCAAGAACGCGATCATCGTCCTCGACGACGCGGAGCTCGATCTCGCGGTCGACGGGATCATCTGGTCGGCGTTCGGGACCTCGGGGCAGCGCTGCACGGCCGCGAGCCGCGTGATCGTCCAGCGCGGCGTCTACGAGGCGCTGCAGGGCAAGCTCGTCGCCGCCGCAGAGGAACTGCGTCTCGGGGTCGGCTGGGAGGACGAGACGGACGTGGGCCCGGTGATCAACGAGCGCGCGCTCGAGAAGATCCACTCCTACACGAGGATCGGTCGGGACGAGGGCGCGAAGCTCCTGACCGGCGGCGAGGTCGCCTCCGGCAACGGTCTCGACCGCGGCTTCTACTACCGGCCGACGATCTTCGCCGACGTCGACCCGCAGATGCGGGTCGCGCAGGAGGAGATCTTCGGCCCGACGACCGCATTGATCCCGGTCGACTCGTTCGACGAGGCGATCCGCGCCGCGAACGGCGTCAAGTACGGGCTCTCCTCGTCGATCTTCACGCGCGACGTCAACAAAGCGTTCCGCGCCATGCGTGACCTCGACACCGGGATCACGTACATCAACGCCGGGACGATCGGGGCCGAGGTGCACCTGCCGTTCGGCGGGACGAAGGACACCGGCAACGGCCACCGCGAGGCAGGCCAGGCGGCACTCGACGTGTTCACCGAGTGGAAGTCGATCTACGTCGACTACTCGGGCCGGCTCCAGAAGGCCCAGATCGACGCCACCGACTAGATCGGTGGAGTCGGCAGTCAATCTGGCGGAGAAGCTCGCGACCTTCGACGAGCCCTTCTCGCCGCGCATCGTCGGCTACTACAACGAGAACAAGATCCAGATCGGGAAGGTCAAGGGCGAGTTCGTCTGGCACTCGCATCCCGACACGGATGACTTCTTCCTCGTCCTGAAGGGCCGGATGACGATCCAGCTCCGCGACCGGGACGTCGAGCTCGGCGAGGGCGAGATCTTCGTCGTCCCACGCGGGGTCGAGCACCGCCCCAAGGCCGACGAGGAGGCGCACATTCTCTTCATCGAGCCGAAGGGCACGCTGAACGTCGGAGACGCGGACGCCGAGGCCAAGCCCGAGGTCGAGATCTGAACCGAAAGCTCGTCGTCTTCGTACCCGCGGAGGCGCTGGACCCGGTCCGCGACGCGCTGTTCGAAGCGGGCGCCGGGCGGATCGGCGAGTACGAGCGCTGCTCCTGGTACACGGAGGGCACCGGCACGTTCATGGGCGGCGAGGGCACCGATCCTAGCGTGGGGGAGCCTGGTCAGGAGGAGCGGGTGCCGGAGCTCCGCCTCGAGACCGTGTTTCCGGAGGAGCGGCACGAGGAGGTGGTCTCGGCCCTGCGGAGAGCGCACCCGTACGAAGAGCCCGCCTTCGACGTCTATCCGCTGCTGTGAAGGCGAAGCTCTCGACGGACGGCGGCGCCCGGGGCAATCCCGGGCCGGCGGCGTACGGCTACGTCATCGAAGCCGAGGACGGAACGGTGCTCGCCGCCCACGGCGAAGCGATCGGGCGGGCGACGAACAACGTCGCCGAGTACCGCGCCATCGTCGCGGGCCTCGAGAAGGCCGTGGAGCTCGGCGTCGACGACCTCGAGGTGGTCTCCGACTCGGAGCTGGTCGTCAAGCAGATGCGCGGGGAGTACAAGGTCAAGAACGCGGCGCTGCGAGAGCTGTCACTGGAGGCGGCCGCGCTCGCGCGGCAGCTCGGTTCCGTCAGCTACACGGCTGTGCGCCGCGAGCACAACGAGCTCGCAGACCGGCTCGTCAACGAGGCCCTGGACGCCTCAGAGTCGTGAACAACCGGGGCTATACTCAGTCACAACGCGGATGTAGCTCAGTTGGCTAGAGCGTCTGCTTGCCATGCAGAAGGTCGTGGGTTCGAGTCCCATCATCCGCTCTCAGACCTCCCCGCATGGGCCGCCGACGGAGATGGAATGTCGGACGCGATCGTGTACCTCGACGTCTCGGATGTTCGTGAGGGAGCGCTCGACGAGCTGAAGGCGGGCATGAAGGAGCTCGCCGCGTTCGTCGAGGCGAACGTGCCGCGGATCATCGCCTACCACGTCTCCTTCAGCGACGACGGCACGAGGATGACCGTCATGCACGTCCATCCCGACCCCGCGTCCCTCGAAAACCACCTGGAGGTGGCGGGGCCGATGTTCCGGCGGCTTGCAAGCTTCGTCACGCTTCGTTCGATCCAGATCTACGGCGAGCCGAGCGAGAGGGCGCTGGAGCGGTCGCGGGCGAAAGCGGACCTGCTGGGTCGCGGCCGCGCCCAGCTGGTCGTTGAGCCCCTTCACGCGGGGTTCACTCGCTTCGCTTCCCGCGCTGTGTAGCGTGACCGCGTGGCCGAGCGCGTCCTCACGCTGCGCGAGCTGAACCGCGCGACGCTCGCGCGACAGCTCCTGCTCCGGCGGAAACGGCTGTCGCCGACGGCCGTAATCGAGCGGCTGGTGGGGATGCAGGCACAGGCCCCGCAGGCCCCGTACGTGGGGATCTGGACGCGCACGACGAGCTTCCGGCGCGAGGCGCTCGAGCGCGAGCTCGAGAGCGGCGGGGTCGTCAAGGCGAACCTGATGCGACAGACGTTGCATCTCGTCACGAGACGGGACTATGCGCTCCTCCGGGCGGCAATCAGCGAGTCGAACCACCCCGATCAGTGGGCCGACGCTAAGCGCCTTGCGCCGTCGGTACGGGCCCTCGCCGAGGCAGGCCCGGTGACGATGGCGGAGGCGCGCGCGTACCTCGAGCGCGAGCACGGGCTCACCGGCGTGCACGCACGCCGCGCCTGGCGTGGCGCACGGATCCGGGCGCACGTCCTGCACCACCACGAGTCGGCGCTCTGGGACCCGCCGCCTGACAGCCGGTTCGTGGCGCTCGAGGAGCCGGAGGCGCACGAACCACTGGAGGCGCGTGCCGAGATGCTCCGCCGCTACCTCGCGGCGTTCGGCCCCGCGTCGCGGAAGGACGTCGACGTCTGGAGCATGATGCGGATGCCCCAGATCAAACCGGCGCTGGAGCGGCTGGAGCCGCTGCGCCGCTTTCGGGACGAGCACGGCCGCGAGCTCCTCGACGTCCCGCGTGGGCCGCTCCCGGACGCCCAGACGCCCGCGCCCGTGCGGTTCCTGCCGAAGTGGGACAACGTGCTGCTCGCGTTCGCCGATCGGACGCGCGTGCTCCCCGACGAGTACCGGAAGGCGGTCATCCGGCAGAACGGCGACGTCGCGCAGACGTTCCTGGTCGACGGGTTCGTCGCCGGCACCTGGCGGGTCCACGATGGGCGCGTCGTGACCGAGCCGTTCACCAAGCTCGCGCGCTCGGCCCGACGTGAGCTCGACGACGAGGCCGCACGCCTCGAAGCATTCATCGCCGGCTGACGCGGCGATTGAATCGTGCCGGACGAGGTGGAATGATGGTTCCATCCTCTGGGGGTGTCTCGGGGGTCTGTGCATCAGGAGCTAATCGCCACATAGCGGCCCTTCCCCCTGACCTCTACGAGCGACTGATCGACCGGCTCCGCCATGCCGAGCAGTACGCGCAGGCTGCGCGCGAAATGGCCGAGGGTGCCCTCACGGCGTTCCGGGCCGACGAGGAGGTGGTCGCGATGACTGCGAGCCTCGCGCCGGACTTGGACGACCGTCTGGACCACCGGCTGCGGCATGCGCAGCAGTACGCCGAGGCGGCGCGCCGCACGGCGGAGGAGGCGCTGGAGCTGCTCGAGGCCGCCAAGAAGAGCGTCTAGCGCCGCAGCTCGAGCTCCTCGTCGGCCTGCTCGATCACCAGCGGGTCGTGAGTCGCGCACACGATCGTGACCCCCTGCTCGGCCACGAGCCGTGCCAGGAGACGACCGATCTCGGTCGCGTTCGCCGCGTCGAGCCGCGCGGTGGGCTCGTCCGCCAGCAGAAGGGCCGGCCGGGCTGCCACGGCTCGTGCGATCGCCACACGCTGACGCTCGCCCATCGACAGCCGTTCGACGAGCTGGCCGCTTAGCTCGGCCAGGCCGACGGAGCTCAGTGCTCGCTCGGCCGAGGCCGAAGCGTCGCCCCTCGCCACGCCTCGGGTGGCAAGCGCCAGCTCGATGCTCTCCCGAGCGCTGAGGAACGGAACCAGCGAGGCGTCCTGAGCGATGACGGCGAGCCTCGATCTGCGCAGAGCGGCCCGAGCGGCCCGATCGAGGCTCGAGACGACCTCCCCGAGGACGACCACCTCACCCTCTGACGGCAGCTCGAGGCCGGCGAGCAGGTTGAGGAGCGTGCTCTTGCCTGACCCCGACGGGCCGGTGACGACCGTGAACCGACCCTCGCGCAGCCGCGCCGAGAAGCCCCCGAAGACCTCGGTCGTCCGCGGCCCCGCGCCGAAGAGCTTGACGACTCGGCGAAGCTCGGCCACGGCCGGTGTCTCTGCAGGCAGAGGTCTCGTCCGGGCCTGGGGCTCAGTCGGCGTCTCCGGAACCGTCTCGTCCCCGCTGACGACGATCTCGCCGTCCTCGACGCGCGCCCGCGCGCGGGTGACGATGCGGCTGCGGTGCAGGTACTCCTCGGGCAGGCGGATCCAGCCGCCTCGCCCGACGACGATCGACTCGCCTTCGTGGCCGTCGCGGCCGCTCTCACCGCTCACCCGCCCATCCCGGACATGGACGATCCGGTCGGCGATGACGGTGGACGCCGGGTCGTGGCTGACGACGATCGCGCTCGCCGATTCCGTGCGGACGACCTGCTCGATCAAGCGATACACACCCGCCGCGTTCTCCGAGTCGAGCTCGGCGGTGGGCTCGTCGGCGAGCAGTAGGCGCGGCCGGCGGCTCACGGCCGCGGCGACCGCGATCCGCTGCTGTTCGCCACCGGAGAGCTCGAACGGACGGGCGTCGGCGCGGTCGGCGAGGCCGACGACGTCGAGGAGCGCGTCGGCGCGCTCCAGCTGCCGGTCACGAAGGGCGCCGGCGAGGCCGAGCGGGAAGGCGACGAGCTCGCGGGCCGTCAGCTCCGGAGCGAGCGCGGCCGAGTAGTGCTGATCCGCATATCCGAGCCGACGGCCGCGGAAATCGTCCAGCTTCCGCCTCCCGAGGCGGCGAAGGTCGACTCCGAGCACGTCGACTCTCCCCGCTGACGGTCGGTCGAACCCGGCGAGGATCCGGAGCATCGTGGTCTTCCCGGAGCCGCTCGGCCCGAACACGACCACGATCTCACCCTCACGCACCGTGAACGTCAGCCCCTGGAGCGCCGCCGCGCCGCCCTCCTTCGTCGGGTAGACGCGGAAGACGTGATCGAGCTCGACGACGTGCGTCACCGGACCGCACCGCTTCGAGCCGGGAGCGGTCCCGCGAACGCGCGCCGGGTTGCCGCGACCAGCGTCGCCCCGAGCGCGAGCCCGAAGCACAGCAGCCCGAGCGCCAGCTCCGGCCACGCCACGTGGAGCCGCAGCGGCGGCACGGGCGCGGCCGTCCCGGCGCCGACGGCCACCAGTTGCGTGACGACCGCGGTCAGCACGGCGCCGACGACGAGACCGCAGAAGACGCCGAACGCGACGACAGTCGCGATTCGAAGGATCAGCTGGCGACGCAATGTCGCGGGCGCCATCCCCTGCGACTCGAGGTCGAAGTAGTCACCCGACTCGTCCCGGAGCTCGACCGAGACGACGAGCAGCACCGCGAGCACGGCCAGCAGGAGCGCGAGCAGGCTTCCCGCCGCCAGCACGGCGACGGTTCCCCGCGCGAGCGGATTGTCTCTGAGCTCGGCCTCCAGGGCCCGCCGCGAGGCAACGGCGACCGCGGGCCCGGTCGCCTCGCGCTCGAGTTGGCCCGCGAGGCCGGGCGGCCCAGCGATCCACGCTTCGTCGGCGACGGCGCCGCCCGGAGACGCGGCGTTGACCGCCGTTTCAAGCGCACCCTCATCCGCGACGACGAAGGGACAGCGCAGGGTGGGGAAGAGGGAGGCGCGGGCGACGATTCGCGCGTCGACGACGGCCTCGCCGATCGAGAGCGGGACGACGCCGTCCGTGCCCACCTGGTCGACGAGGGAGCCGCAGGCGACGACCGGGATCGTGTTCCCGTCCGTCGGCTGTCGCGGGCGGAGGCGGAACGCTCGCTCCTGCGTCAGCAGGTAGCGGATACGAAGCGTGTTTCGATCCTCCGAGGCTCCCGGCGCCGACTCGGTCGCCGCGACCCACCTGCGATAGTCGGCCGGGACAGGCTTCGACCCGGCCGGCGTAACGACACTCGGCTGTGCGATTGCGAGCCGACCGACGCTGAAGACATCCGGCGCGGCACCCTCGCCGGCGGCGTGAGCGGCGCCGACGCCCTCTCCTTCCGGCATGTCGAGCGTGAGGCCGATGAGCGTTGCGGATCCGGCCGACCGTGGCAGGGGCGCTCGGAGGAGGTTCTTCCCCTCGCGGGCCTCGCCGAGATCGAGTGCGAGGTACGTGCCGCCCTCGGTCCGGAGGTTGGCTGTGACGACAAGGGCATCGCCACGAACGGTGACGGGGAGCTCGAGCTCGACGGTGTCCGCCGGCAGCCGCGGGCCGACGGGTCGAAGCGGCCGCTGTGGAGCGATTCGCCGGCCGAGCTCATCTGGCCCGACCTCAGCGAAGTCGCTGCGCCAGCGCACGCGCTCCAGGGCATCGGCGGGGACGCCGAGGACGTCGACCGGGGTCGTGAGGTTGAGCGACGTCGCCCTCGCCGACCGGCGGATCACGGGAACGGCGTTCCGGCGGCTGTAGGCGGCGCCGATCGACGGCCCTCCCGAGCTCCCGCCCGGAGCCGCTTTCCGGACGGTGTAGTCGAGCGGCACGGCGAACGCAGCCTCGGCCCGTTCGCTCTCGAGCAGGGTGGACCGGTAGGTGGCCGCGAACACGGCGAGCCCGACGCTGACGACGAGGAACGCCACCGTCACGAGCTGCATGCCGGGGTTGCGGGCGGCCGAGAGCAGCGCGAGGCGAAGCGACGGCCGGGCGCGCGGCGCCAGGCGCTCGGCGACGCGGAACGCAGGCCCGGCCAGGCGGGCGGCGAGGATCGCGCCGGCGACGATCAGCAGACCGGGAACGAGCAGCAGGACGATGCCGGTGCCTCGGTCGCGGGCAAGCGTCTCGGCGTCGGTCTCCCCGACTGCCAGAGCGACCGCGACGGCCAGGATCGCCGCGCCGGCGGCAACGTCAACGACGGAGAGACCCCGGCCGCGGACGAGGACCTCGCGCGCCCGAGTGGTCACGAACAGGATCAGCACGGCGGTTGCCGCCAGCACTGCCGCGATCACCAGACCCGTCGGAGAGAGAACGGTCCGCTCGAGCAGTTGTCCGGTGGGCGTGTCAGTGACTCTCGCCAGGAACGCGACGACGAGCGCCCCGACGACCCACCCGAGCGCCGTGGCCGGGACGACGATCGCCGTTGCCTCCGCGGCGGCGAGGAGGTCGGTCTGCCAGCGTGTCGCACCAAAGCGACGTAGCCGCCGCGAGGCCGCACGGGCGCTCGAGCGGAGGCTCGAAGCCGCGACGACCGCGAAGACGAGGAACAGCACGGCACACTCCGCACCGATGAGCAGGAGGCGGCGGTACGCGACGCGCGCGTCGAGGGCGGCGCTTTGAAGCGACTCGACCGGCGCGCTCACGCCGAAGCGGGGCGACGCGGCCAGGAGGCTGCTTCGCGCCCGGGTGACGCCCTGCTCGAAGTCGTCCAGCGTCCAGGCCGTCGGCCGGGCGGAGGCGAGCGGCGCCGACCAGGTGTAGGTGTGGAACGCAGCTCCGAGTGCCGGCAGCCGATCCGCGCCGGCGACGCCTTCGGCGACGAGCGGGCGCGCGCCGCCCGTCCCGAGCAATCGCTCGACGGGTTTCCCGGCACGCGGCTCCGCCACGCCGACCACCGGCAGGCCCGGGATCTTCGGCGCCGGGCCGTTGCCGACGACGACCGTCTCGCAGCGCGCCGGACCGCACTGCCGAGGAAACCGGCCTCGGCGGAGAACGAGCCAGTCCGGGACCCCGTCCGCGGCCGCGATGCGAGCCACCTGGCCACCCAACCGCGTGTCGCGGTAGACGAGCGTTCGTGCGCTCGGAGTCATTCCGAGCGAGCCCAACGCCGTTCGCGCCTGTTCGTCCAGCGTCTCGAGGCGATCGGACGGCGAGCTCCCCAGCCCGACCCACGTCACGTCGACGAAGCGTTCGTTCGGCGCGAGCTCGTCGATCGCGTCGGCCACGGCGCGGTTCTCGACGATTGCGCTTGCGGCGAACGCCACCGCAAGGGCGCAGGAAGCAACCGCGACGCCGAGAGCCGCGACGGCGAGCGGCCGCCGCGCGGCCGTCACCCGCCGAGCGGCGAACCGCACGGGGGAGGAGATCCGCCGGAGGAGGGCCGTCGTCATGCCTCAACCATGCCCATTGGTCATTGCGACGCGCTCTTCGGGAGAAACGCTGTGACCCTCCGCTTGAATTCCGCTACATGAGGATGAAACTGAGGGTATGAACGGCTCTCGCTTGGTCTTTGCGGCGGTGGTCACGGTGCTGGCCGCGCTCACGCTCGGGCCCAGCGCGAGCGCCGTCCGCGGGCCGAGCGAGGTCTGCGGGGCGGCAGGGACGAGCACACTCTCCGGTCTCGGCTGTGCCGCCTCACCGGTCGTTGCGTCGCTCGACCGTCGGTACCGGACCGGGACGCCACGGTTCCGGCTCAGCGCAAGCCGCGCGACGATCCCGTACTGCCGTGCGGCGGAGGTCGTCTTCTATGCGGCACGCGATTGGCTTCGTCTCGCCGCGAAGCTGGCGGAGAGACCGTCGCTCTGCGCCGACTACTACATTTCGATCCCGCCGCTCGTGGCGGACAAGACCCAGCCTCGGCCGAACCAGGCCTCGCGGATCCGGGCGCTCGGCCCGCGGTTCCACGCGATGGCCGAGATCCACTGGGGGGCCTGGCAGGGCTGGGTCGCGGCGACTGGCCGTACCTGGTACGAGGCCGGCGTCGAGGCACGCCGCCGCATGGCCGCCGCGGGCTACGACGTCGCGAGCGGCGACACGTGGGCGGTCAACGAGTTTCCCTCCACGGTGCGCCGCAAGCTCGGAACCGCACGCGCGGATGCACGTGCGTTCGCGCTCGGCCTCTACGAGGGCGACGGGCGGCCGTCCCAGGGCGCCGTGTTCGTGATCGGCGTCAGACACGGAACCAGCGACGCGTCGCTCTACAAGTCCACGCTCAAGGCCTGGATTGCCGACACACCGTTCTGGCGTGACGTGGACCGCGCGGTCCGGTTCTGGGGGCAGGAGGTCTACGGCGACACGCGACGTTGGGGCGTCGCTGGCGCTCCGGCCGTTACTCGGCGGGACCATTTGAACGATTACCTCCAGCATGTCGCGCGCCTCGCCCTCGTGGCTCCGCGGAGCTACGGCGCGGCTCGGGCATTCCTCGAGCGTGCTCATACGCCGATCGCGAACGCGGGTTGGCAATGGCCGACCGGGCTCGGTTGGACGATGGTCTCCGGCGACCAGATGCGGGACTTCGTGTCGGCGCAGACCTACGCCATGCGGTCCTACGCCGCGGCCCGGGGCGGTCCCGATCGGTTCGGCTTTGCGTGGGCACCGAACAATGCGACGAGCATGCCCTACGCGACGTTCGTCGCCGAGACCGGACAGGTGCTCGACCGGTTGGCGGCGGGGCTTGCCGACTCGGCCGGCGAGGCGAGCTTCGACCCCGGGATCGCCGCCTGCGCCGTAACCGGACTGGACTGGTGCGATGCCGACGTCGCGGGCGCGGAGTTCACCACGGCCTGGCGGATCTTCTCCGACTGGCCGACGCCGTCCCAATCCGTCTCCTGGGGCCACCGCCGCCTCGTCGACCGCGTCCGTGCCCTCCTCGCGCGCGAACGCGCAGGCTTCCCGCGCCTGGAGTAGTTAGTCCGGCCGCGCAGGCGGACGGTGCGGCCCGGAGCTCCGGGCCCTGCTCAGCCGAGCGTCTCTCGTGGAGCTCCCGAGTCGCTGGCGCCGTTGACCAGGAAATAGATCAGCGTGCCGAGGACCGGGAAGATGATGATGACGAGCAGCCAAGCTGCGACCTTGGCGCCGGACATGGAGTGCCGCCGCTGAATCACGTTCACGATCGCTGCGACCCAGAACACGATCACGATCACGCCGAGGAGCCACCAGAACCACGCCATCGTTGCCGTCCTTTCGTGAGGGAAAGCGTCCAGCCAGGCTAGTCCGTGACAGTCTGGCCGAGCGTCACCCCGATGGCATGATTGCGAAGGTTCGCTCCAGACTGTCGACGGCCTCGCGTTTGACGTTTTCGACGCCCTCGTGGTGGCCCCAGACGGCGAGAGTCCCGCAGAGGAAGACCGCGAGCACGCGTCCACGCAGCAGCTGCTCGTCGCTCACCGGCCCGTAGGCCTCGAGGAACGCGCTCCGGCTCTCCGGTGGCAGCGACGACCAGTAGAGGACCAGGTCGACGCCGGGGTCGTTGCGGCTGAGGTCGATCCAGTCGATCACTGCCGACGGCTTGCCGTCGCGGTCGACGAGCAGATGGCGGAGGTGCAGGTCTCCATGGCAGGTCGCCGCCGGCTCCGGCGCCGGGAGCTCGCGCGCAGATTCGAGGAGGTCGGCGACGAGCGGCGGCGCAGTCCAGAGGCCGAGGCGCTCGAGCTCCTCCAGCCGCTCGACGGTGCGGGGAACTCGAAACGACATGTCGGCCCTTCGCACCGGATCGACCGGCAGCTCGGCCCCGAGCTCGATCGCGTGCAGCGTGAGGAGGAACTCGGCCAGAGGCCGGGCCAGTGCCCCTCGTGCTGCGTCGTCGAGGGCGGCGTCGGCCAGCTCTCGGCCGGGCAGGAACGGCGCGCCGTAGAACGGCCATCGGAAATCCGGCGACGGCTCGCCAACCAGGGTGGGGTTCGGGATCGGGAGGGGCAGGAGCGGCGCGAGGCGCGGAAGGTAGGCGATTTCGTTCTCCAGCCCCGGCACCGGGTAGGACCTCCGCGGGAAGCGGAAGACCCACTCCTCGTCGACGAGCCAGACTGTCGTGTCCCAGCCCTCACCGAGCAGCCGCAGCGAGCGCAGCGCGAGCTCGGGGAACTGCTCGCCGATCAGCCGCCGCGCCAGGGCATCGTCGACCGTGACCTCGGCGGCCCACTCGTGCACGAGGCGAGCGTACTGCTACTCCGGGCCGGTGATGGCCCCCTGCACCGGTGGCCCCTCGATCTCCAGTTCGTCGCTCAGCCACTCGAGCTGATCGCGCTCGGCCTTGGTGTTGAGGGCGTGCCCGGCCTCGTACCACTTGACCACCTTGGGGTCGCTCCCCGCGCGGATCAGCGTCTCGAGCGCATCGCGGGGCACGATCTCGTCTTGCCGGCCGGCCTGGAAGAGGAGCTTGGCGGGGGTCGCCTGCGCGATGTACTTGAGCCCGTCGGTGTCCTCCAGGATCGGCCTCACCTCCCGCTGCTGATCGGGCTCGACGAGAGCCATGAACTCGTCGACCGTGTCCTCGCCGCCGGACATGAGGACGAAGGCGCGGATCCGAGGCTCGACGCCGGCGAGGATCGCTCCGGAACGCGCGCCTGCGCTGTAGCCGACGAAGCCGATGCGGTCGTCGTCGACCTGTGGGAGCGACTGGAGCAGGTCGACGGCGCGGCGAAGCTCGACGATGCCCATGACCGTGCGATTCCGCTCCTTCCGCAGTCCAGCAACGCCAGGACCGAGCCGGATCTCGCGGTTGGGCGAGTACGGGGATTCGACGGTCAGGCCCACGGCTCCTCTGCCGGCGAGCCAGCTGGCCCGATAGACCATCTCGAGCCGATCGCCGCCGGCGCCGTGGAGGTAGACGACCGCGGGGTAGGGCCCCTTGCCGGGCGGCGTGAGAAGGTACGCCGGTACCCGCTCCGACGGTCCGGCGAAGGAGACGTCGCGCACCTTGACCGGGTAGTTCTCATTCACGACGCCGTTGTCACGCAGGGCGAGCGGCTTCGAGTCGTCGTAGGCGTAG
>Ga0081538_10000183_pt1 | contig 68671 bp, 67 predicted proteins | sample TabmetS5T2R1_FD_71022 | JGI IMG/M metagenome (GOLD analysis project Ga0081538, IMG submission 71022) | Tabebuia heterophylla rhizosphere microbial communities from the University of Puerto Rico - S5T2R1 | ecosystem: Host-associated > Plants > Roots > Rhizosphere ... | reverse complement strand
TCCCCTTCTCCCCCGGCGGGGGGCCCCCCCTGCCGCTCGAAGAGCTCGCCGGCAAGGCCTCGGCCTGGGGCTTCGACGGGCTCGAGCTCGCCTGCTGGGGCGATCACTTCGACGTCGACGAGGCGCTCGCCGACCCGGGCTACGTGGACGGCCGCCGCGAGCTCCTCGAGCGCCACGGGCTCCAGTGCTTCGCCGTCTCGACGCACCTGGTCGGCCAGGCCGTCTGCGATCCGATCGACGAGCGCCACCGGGCGATCCTGCCGCCCGACGTGTGGGGCGACGGCGACCCGGAAAGGGTTCGGCAGCGCGCCGCGGACAAGGTGAAGGACACCGCCCGCGCGGCAGCAAGGCTCGGCGTCACCCAGGTGAACGGGTTCACGGGCTCCTCCGTCTGGCACCTTCTGTACTCGTTCCCGCCGAACGACTTTGAGGCGGTCGAGGCGGGCTACCAGGACTTCGCCGAGCGCTGGGGGCCGATCGTCGACGTCTTCGAGGCCGAGGGCGTTCGCTACGGGCTCGAGGTGCACCCCACGGAGATCGCCTACGACTTCGTGACGACTCGCAAGGCGCTCGAGGCGATCGACCGGCGCGAGGGCTTCGGCATCAACTTCGACCCGAGCCACTTCGCCCATCAGTTCCTCGACTCGGCCGCGTTCGTCGCGGAGTTCGCCGACCGCATCTACCACGTCCACGTCAAGGACTCGAAGAAGACTCTCGACGGCCGCAGCTCCATCCTCGGCGGGCACCTCAACTTCGGCGAGGTCGGGCGCGGCTGGGACTTCGTCTCGCCGGGCCACGGAGACGTCGACTTCGAGTCGCTCTTCCGCGCGCTCAACCGGATCGGGTACGAGGGCCCGCTCTCGATCGAGTGGGAGGATGCCGGCATGGACCGCGAGTGGGGCGCACAGGACGCGCTCGGCTTCGTTCGCAGGAGCGACTTCGTCCCGTCCGCGCTCGCGTTCGACGCGGCCTACGAAAGGAGCTGACGATGGCGCAAGGGAGCGAGCTCGGCTTCCTCACGATGGCCCATGCCGGCGGAGAAAGCGACGTTCGCGCGATCGGGATCGGCATGCTCGGCTACGCCTTCATGGGCAAGGCCCATTCCAACGCCTACCGCAAGATCGCCTACATGACCTGGCCCCCGCCGCTCCTGCCGCGGCTCGTGTCGATCTCCGGAAGGACGGAAGATGCCGTCGCGGAGGCCGCGCGCCGGTACGGCTTCGAGCGCTACACGACGGACTGGAAGGAGCTGGTCGCGGACGACGAGATCGAGCTCTTCGACAACAGCGGGCCGAACGATCTGCACGCCGAGCCCACGATCGCGGCGGCCGAGGCTGGTATGCACGTCGTCTGCGAGAAGCCCCTCGCGCGCACCGCGGACGAGAGCTACGAGGTGTGGCAGCGCGTGGCGGCGGCAGGCGTCAAGCACATGTGTGCGTTCAACTACCGCTTCGTCCCGGCCGTGCGGCTTGCGCGCGAGCTGCTGGAGGCCGGTGAGCTTGGCGACATCTACCACTTCAGGGGCCGCTACCTGCAGGAGTGGGGCGACATCGACGAGCAGGTGTGGCGATTTGACCGCGCGGCGGCCGGCTCGGGGGCCCTCGGCGACCTGGGCGCGCACGTGATCGACCTGGCCCGCTACCTGGTCGGGGAGATCGCGTCCGTGAGCGGAGCGACGCGGACGTTCAAGGAAGGACGCGACGTCGACGACGCCTTCGAGTCGGTCGTCGTGTTCGAGAACGGGGCTGTCGGGACGATCGAGGCCTCGCGCTTCTGCCCGGGCCGCAAGAACGCCTTCGCCTGGGAGATCAACGGCTCGAAGGGGTCGATCGCCTTCGACCTCGAGCGGCTGAACGAGCTGCAGGTGTACATGCGCGACTCGACGCCGGCCGAACGGGCGCAGGGGTTCCGGAGTGTGCTCGTCTCCGAAGCCGACCACCCGTTCTGGGAGCACTGGTGGCCGCACGGCCACATCATCGGGTGGGAGCACTCGTTCGTGCACGAGCTGCATCACCTCCTGACGGCGATCGTCGAGGACGGCGAGGTCGGGCCGCACGGCGCGACGTTCGAGGACGGCTACCGGGCGGCGGAGGTCTGCGACGCGATCGTCCGCTCGAGCGAGTCGGGCCGCCGAGAAGGGGTCACGTATCGGTAGCCCGCGCCTGAACCGCCTCTTCGCCGCCGACGGGCGCTGCTTCGACATCGCCGTCGATCACGGCTTCTTCGGGGAGCCCTCCTTTCTCACTGGGATCGAGGACCTGGAGCGGGCGGTGCGCACGCTCGTGGACGCCGGCCCTGACGCGATCCAGCTCTCGCCCGGCGAGGCGCCGGTCCTGCAACGGCTGCCCGGCCCGGGCAAGCCGGCGCTCGTGCTCCGCACCGACGTCGCGAACGTGTACGGCCCGAGCCCCCCGCGGTCCCTCTGGAGCGAGCTCGCGAAAGACGCGGTCGGCAGAGCCCTGCGGCTGGACGCCTCGTGCGTGGTCGTCAACGTGCTCTCGCTCCCCGGTGAGCCCGAGCTGTACCGACAGTGCGTCCGCAACGTCTCGACGCTGCGCGCAAGCTGCGAACCGGTTGGGATGCCCCTGATGGTCGAGCCGCTGGCGATGACGCCGGGCGAGGCCGGCTACGGCGTGAACGGCGACACGGACACGATCGTGACGCTCGTGCGCCAGGCTGTCGAGCTCGGCGCCGACGTCGTCAAGGCTGATCCCACGGACGAGCTCGACGCGTACGGCCGGGTCGTGGAGGCGGCAGGCCGCGTTCCGGTGCTCGTGCGAGGCGGCGGGCGCGCCTCGGACGAGGAGATCCTGCGCCGCACCGAAGCCGTGCTCCAGCAGGGCGCCGCCGGAATCGTCTACGGGCGCAACGTCGTCCAGCATGCCGACCCGGCGGGAATGACCCGCGCGCTCATGTCCGTCGTGCACGAAGGCCTCTCTGCAGAAGAGGCGCTTGCGGGCCTAGCTGCCCGTGCCTGACCGGGTCGTTCGCTTCGGGCTCGTGGGCGGCGGCCTCATGGGCCGGGAGTTCGCCAGCGCGGCCGCCCGCTGGGCGCACGTCGGCGCCCCCGGTGTCCGGCCGGAGCTGGCCGTCGTCTGCGACGTCAACCCCGACGTGCGCGCGTGGTACGAGCGGCTCGAGCCGGTGCCGCGGCTGCTCACGGACTACCGCGAGCTGCTCGCCGACGACTCGGTCGAGGCGGTCTACTGCGCCGTCCCGCACCACCTCCACGAGGAGCTCTACACCGCTTGCCTCCAGGCCGGGAAGCACCTCCTGGGCGAGAAGCCGTTCGGCATCGACCTGCGGGCCAACGAGGCGATCGGCGCGGAGATCGAGGCGCACCCGGAGCTCCTCGTCCGCTGCTCTTCGGAGCTTCCGTTCTATCCCGGCGGGCAGCGCGTCTGGCGCTGGATCTCCGAGCGCCGGTTCGGGCGCGTGCTCGAGGTGCGCTCGGCCTTCTTGCACTCGAGCGACCTCGATCCGGAGAAGCCGATCAACTGGAAGCGGCGCGCCGCCCTGAACGGCGAGTACGGGGTCATGGGCGACCTCGGCATGCACGCCCTGCACCTGCCGCTGCGCGCCGGCTGGTTCCCGAGCGACATTCGCGCGATCCTCAGCGACGTCGTTCGCGAGCGGCCGGACGGCCGGGGTGGAACAGCTCCGTGCGACACGTGGGACAACGCCCTCCTCCTCTGCACCGTCGAGGAGGACGGTGACGTCTTCCCCCTTCGGGTCGAGACGAAGCGGATCGCGCCCGGCGAGACGAACACCTGGATCATCGAGGTCGACGGGACCGAGGGCTCGATCGCCTACACGACCAAGCAGCCGAAGACGCTTCGCTGGATGGCCTACGAGCCCGGGGGGCCGCAGGCCTGGAGCGTCCTCGACCTGGGCTCGGAGTCCGCCTACCCGTCGATCACCGGGCCGATCTTCGAGTTCGGCTTCTCCGATGCGATCCTCCAGATGTGGGCCGCCTTCCTCGACGAGCTCGTGCACGGGCGCGACGGCATGCGCCAGCCGTTCCACTGCGCCACGCCGGAGGAGGCGGCGGCCACGCATCGGATCTTCACGGCAGCCCTCGAGTCGCAGGCGACGTCGTCCGTCGTAGCCCTCAGCGCCGCGCCCGCGTGAGCAGCTCTCCGGTCTCGATGCCGCGGAGGGACGCGTCCACCAGCTCGACCGGATGGAACGCCGGAAGCGGATGCCCGGCGCGGCGAAGCGCGGCGGTCACCTGGACGAGACAGCCCGGGTTCGCGGCCGCGTAGGCGTCGGGCTCGACTGCCAGCACCTGCTCGGCCTTGCGACGTCCAAGCTCGACCGCGGCCTCGGGCTGAACGAGGTTGTAGATGCCTGCGCTTCCGCAGCAGAGCGCCTGATCCGCAGGCTCCGCGAGGTCAAGACTCGGAACTCGCCCGAGGGCGGCTCGCTGCTCGTCTCGTACGCCCTGCGCGTGGATGAGGTGGCAGGAGTCTTGAAGAGCGACACGGAGATCGAGCGGCTTCGGCTCCACGCGGGGCTCGAGCCCGGAGAGGAGCTCGGAGACGTCGCGGACCCGCGCCGAGAAGCCGGCTGCCCGGTCGGCGTAGTCGGGATCGTCCGCGAGCAGCTGCCCGTAGTCCTTCAGGTTCGAGCCGCAGCCGGCAGCGTTCGACGCAACCAGGTCGACGCCGGCGGCCTCGAAGGTCTCGATCGTCCGCCGAGCGTGCTCGAGGCCCTTCTCACGCCGCCCGGCGTGCACCGCCAGGGCGCCGCAACAGGCTTGCGCCTTCGGCGCGACCACCTCGTAGCCATGGGCGGCCAGGACGCGGGCACTGGCGGCGTTGACGTCGCCGAAGAGCACGCGCTGGACGCAACCGGTGAGGAGGCCCACGCGGGCGGTTCGCTCCCCCACCGCTGGAGTGAGCTCGGGCGGCTCGACCCGCGAGCGCCACGGCGGCGCCAGGTCGGTGAGCGGGCGCAAGACACCTGGCAGGGGCAAGCTTCGGCCCACGGGCGCGAGCCGCAGTGCTCCTCGCAGCCGACGTGGGTGGGCGACGACGGCCAGGACAGCAGACCGCAGGACGCGTTCCGAGAGCGGGCGGCGATGCTCGTGCTCGATCGTCGCGCGCGTCTGCTCGATGAGGCGGTCGTACTGGACGCCCGAGGGGCACGAGGTGACACAGGCCATGCAGCCAAGGCACCGATCGAAGTGCTCGACCACCGTCGGGTTGAGGCGGAGCGTGCCGTCGACGAGCCCTTCCATCAGGTAGATGCGCCCGCGCGGCGAGTCCATCTCCTCACGCCAGAGCCCCCAAGTCGGGCAGGTCGGCAGGCAGAACCCGCAGTGGACGCAAGTGCTGATGAGCTCCCGGTCGATTGCCGTCACGCGAAGACGCCCTCGGGGTCGAACTGCGCTCTCACACGCTCTGCGAGCTCGGACCACGGCTGCTCGTAGGGCTGTGGAAGGTAGGCGAAGCACGTCGGGCCGATCCGGACGAGTGCCTCCGGAAGTTCCGCCAGCGCGGCTGCGAGCTCCGCGATGGCGAACGCCCCTCGGGAGCGGGACGCCAGCTGACGGGCGGCCACCTCCTCCCAGATGCCGGCATCCTCGAAGCCTCCCAGCAGGGCCTGGCCCAGCTCGAGCTGGGCCGAGGTCGCCGCCTCACCACCTTCGAAGAGAAGGGCCAGCGCGGACTGCTCACCGCTCCAGACGAGGTCGACGGCGCCCGGCGTGAGCGGCGAGTGCAGCAGCGCTCGCACAAGGGCCTGCGCGTCCTCCGGGCCGGAGACCGGAACGACCAGCGTGCGGGAGGCCTGCGGGCGTGGATGGAGGCGCAGGCTCGCTCGCGCGATCAGCCCCAGGCGTCCGTGTGAGCCGCAGAAGAGCTTGGCCAGGTCGTAGCCGGCGACGTTTTTCACGACCTTGCCTCCCGAGCTGGCGACCGTTCCGTCTGCGAGGACGATGCTGACGCCGAGGAGAAGGTCGCGCACCCGCCCGTACCGGTGCGCTCGCGGGCCGAAGAGGTCGCCTGCGATGACTGCGCCGATCGTCGGGTCGCCGGGAGGATCGAGCGCGAGCATCTGGCCGTGCTCGGCGAGCCGCTCGTTCAGTGCCGAGAGGCGGATGCCCGCCTCGACAGTGACCGTGAGGTCGCCGGCCTCGTGCTCGAGCAGCCGGTTGAGGTAGCGCGTCGAGACGACGAGCTCGCCGCCCGCGCGCTCGATCGAGACGTGCCGGCCTTCGCGCGAAGCCTGACCCAGGATCTCGGAGGCCTCGGCGACGGCCAGCGGTTCGGCTTCAAAGACGCTCGGCAAGCCCTGCTCTCTCCAGTGGATGCGCCCGGTATGGCCCCGGCACTTCGCCGCACAGGCGCGGGGTCGGAAAGACCTTTCCGGGGTTGGCCAGACCGGCGGGATCGAAGCCGCGGCGCAGGCGGCCCATCGCCTCGAGGTCGTCGGGGCCGAACATGCTCGGCATCGCGCAGGCCTTGTCGGTCCCGATCCCGTGCTCGCCGGTGAGGGAGCCGCCCGCATCCATGCAGACATCCAGGATGGCCTCGGCCAGCCTCTCCGCTCGTTCCGCCTGGCCCTGCTCCCGGGCGTCGTAGAGGACGAGCGGGTGGAGGTTGCCGTCGCCGGCATGGAAGACGTTGCCGACACGGAGGCCGTGCACACGCTCCAGCTCCTGGATGCGGCGAAGCACCTCCGGTAGCCGGGTCCGGGGGACGACGCCGTCCTGGACGTAGTAGTCGTGGCTCACCCTGCCCATTGCCGCGAACGCGGATCGGCGGCCGCGCCAGAGGAGCGCCCGCTCCGCATCGTCGGCCGCTATCCGGATCTCCCCGGCGCCGGCCTCGAGGCACAGAGCCTCGACCGCGGCGAGGTCGTGCTCCACCTGACCGGCGAGCCCGTCGAGCTCGACGATGAGGACGGCGGCGACAGCGGGGTAGCCCAGGTGCACGGCCGCCTCTGCGGCCTCGATCGTGAGCCGGTCCATCATCTCGATGGCCGCGGGAAGGATGCCGGCGGCGATGATTCCCGAGACCGCCGTCCCGGCCTGGTCGGTCGAGTCGAAGCCGGCGAGAAGCGTGCGGACGGCCTCGGGCCGGCGCAGCACGCGGACGACGATCTCCGTGGCGATGCCCAGCGTCCCCTCGGAGCCGACGAAGGCCCCGAGGAGGTCCGGCCCGGGATCCCCTGCGCGCAGCCGGACGAGCTCTCCGTCCGGGAGGACGACCTCCGCCTCGAGCACGTGGTTGACGGTGAAGCCGTGTTTCAGGCAGTGGGCTCCTCCCGAGTTCTCGGCCACGTTGCCGCCGATCGTGCAGACCTGCTGGCTCGACGGGTCGGGCGCGTAGAAGAACCCGTGGGAAGCGACCGCCTCCGTGATGGCGAGGTTCGTGACGCCCGGCTGAGCCGTGACGCGGGCGCTCTCTAGGTCGACGTCGAGGATGCGATCCATGCGCGCGAGCGAGATGACGATGCCCTCGGCCACCGGCAACGCGCCGCCGGAGAGGCCGGTGCCGGCTCCACGGGCTACGAAGGGAATGCTGTCACGCGCGCAGAGCCGAACGACGGCTTGGACGTCTTCCGTGCTGGCCGGAAGCGCGACCAGCCCGGGGACGACCCTGTGGCCCGTCAGGCCGTCGCACTCGTAGGTGCGCAGCTGCTCCGGCTCGGTGATCACCGCAGCGGAGCCGATAGCAGCCTCGACGTCGCGCGTGAACTGCACCCTCATACCGACCCCACCGGGATACGGTATCCGTCCGCCATGGACGTCGTCTGTCTCGGGATCCTGGTGGCCGACGCCATCGCGCGGCCGGTCGGCGAGCTTCCCGAGCGTGGCTCGCTCGAGCTCGTGGACGAGATCTCGCTCCACGGAGGCGGTTGCGCGCTGAACACGGCGAGCGTTCTCGCCCGGCTTGGTCTCCGGGCCGGCGCGGCCGGCAAGGTCGGCGACGATCCGCTCGGCGCCTACCTCCTCGCGCTCCTCGACGAGCGTGGCGTCGACCGCGAGGGCGTCATGACCGATCCAGCCGTGGCCACCTCGGCCACGGTCGTGCTCGTGGACTCCTCGGGCGAGCGAACGTTTCTCCATCTCCCGGGCGCGAACGCCGCCCTCCGCGCCGACGAGCTCGACCGCTCCTACCTCTTCTCGGGCCGAGGCTTCCACCTTGCCGGCGCACTCGTCATGGACGCGCTCGACGGCGAGCCGGCGGCCAGCCTGCTCGCCGAGGCGAAGTCGCATGGGCTCATGACCAGCCTCGACACGGTGTGGGACGCGACGGGACGCTGGGAGCGGGTGCTTCCCGCGCTGCCGCACGTCGATCTGTTCGCGCCGAGCTTGCCCGAGGGCCGTGCGATCAGCGGAAAGAGAGAGCCCGGGGCGGTAGCAGCCTGGCTTCGGGAGCGAGGTGCCGGCGAGGTCGTGCTGAAATGCGGGCCTCAGGGCTGCTATGTCTCGGGTGAGGACTTCGAAGGGGCGATCGAAGCCTTCTCGGTGGCAGCCGTCGACGGGACGGGAGCCGGCGACGCGTTCGTCGGCGGGCTCCTCTACGGCCTCCTCGCCGGCTGGCCGCTCGAGCGCTCGGCGCTTCTCGCGAGCGCGGTCGGTGCGCTCTCGACGACGGCGGTCGGGGCCGTCGAGGGAGTGCCGGATCTCGAGGAGACGCTGGCCTTCGCGGGCCTCAGCTCCGCACCCGATAGTCGATGAACGTGGCGAAGGGCGACTGCCGCACGCCGATGTGCTCGAGCTCGATGTCCTTCGTGAAGCCCTCGAAGAGCCGTTTGCCTCCACCGAGGATGACCGGCGCGATGATGATGCTCAGCTCGTCGACGAGGCCCGCCTCGAGCGCCTGGCGGATGGTGTCGGCGCCGCCCATGACGTGCGCGTCCTTCTCGCCGGCGGCCTCCTTCGCCTGCTTCACGGCTTCCTCCACGCCGCGTACGAAGGTGAACGCGTCGCCCTCCGGCTGCTCCTCCGGCCTGTGGGTGACGATGAAGAACGGGAGGCCCCAGGGATTCTCGTCGCCCCAGCGATCTGCGGCCTCGTATGTCCAGCGCCCGGCAACGACGGCGCCCAGCCCGCCCATCGCCTCCTGCAGCCACTCGGCGTCCTCGCCGGTGGCCTCGCCGCTCGGCTCCGCGTCGTAGCTCCAGGGCCCGCCGAACACCCAGTAGTGCAACCGCTCGCCGCCTTCGCCGAGGCCTTTGCCCGGCCCGTCGCTCGGTCCGGCGACATAGCCGTCGACCGAGGTCGTGATTCCTGCTTTGACCTTGCCCATCTCCACTCCCTTCGCCGATGGTGCGCTCCTCCTGGTGACCGCGCACGTCCGCGGGACTCATCGCGGGCGAGAATAGGCTTGGAGGCACGGGCAGGCCGGCCGACGTCGGACATCGCGCCGCCGCCGGCTGGCCTCGCGTAGGGTCTCTACTGGCCGTGCCTGACGCCCGGCTCGCCCGGTGCCCACTCGATCACGCGCATCGACTCGCCTCCCGGGACGTTGTCGGCCCGCGAGTACGTGCCGAGGGGAAGGACGACGCGGCGGAAGCTGTCCGCGAAGAGCATCGCGCTTGCCTCGTACCAGGCGATCGCCGCCGACACGATGAGGAAGTACCCCGCGATCTTGAGGGTCATGTCCGAGTTCGCGAGGTATCCCGCCGCCGTCAGCACGGATCCGGCAGTCAGGGTCGAGAGCAGCCCGAACAGACCGATGCCCCGGGCCAGCGCTGCGACGGCGCCCGACGCGGTGATAAACGCGAGCGCGATGAACCAGTAGCCGAGGCTGGAGAACGTGCCCGTCGGCTCCTGCAGCCTGCCCGTTGCGAAGAGGGCCCAGAGGACGCCCCAGCCGAGCCAGAACGCGCCCCAGGTCCCGTGCATCGCTGTGGCGAGGACGTCGCGGGCCCGGTACGACCACATGCCCGCGAGGAACTGGGCCAGGCCGCCGACGAGCGCTGCGAACGGGAACAGGTAGTCCGGGGTCGCAGGCGAGCCGTACCAGCCCGCCATCCAGGCGGCGACGATGAACGTCGCCCCCGCGAACGCGAACCAGCCGAGGACGGACGGGGCCGCGATCGGCTGCAGGACGACCCGGGTCGGGAACGCGGGCCCGCTTCCGTTCTCGGCGCCGGCTTCGGTGCCCACGTCCTGCACCGTCACGGTCTCCATCGTTCGTTGCCTCAGGATGCTCATGGTTTTCCTCCTTCCGATGTGTCGGTGAAAGCGTCGCCCGCGGGCCGACCGTGCCCCATCCGTCGCCCGGCCGATCCCCGAGGCCGTCCGGTCCCGCAGCGAGCCTTGACCAGGCTCGGGTAGCCGGTCGAGGCCGGCATCCTGCGGACGGACTCGGTCGCGGACTTCGCGATCCTGCAATCGGCCGATCCCTGCGGGAGCGCGGATCGCCGAGTCTGCCCGTTGTGCGTATTCTCTCTGCCGTCCAGCAAGATCCCGCCAGGACGAATTCCCACGGAGACGGCGACCATGTCGCCGTCTCCGTTCGTGGGCTTCGCAAGGCGTACGGTTCGCTTGAGGCCGTCGCCGGCGTCGACATCACGATCCCGCGCGGCGAGGTCTTCGGCCTGCTCGGCCCGAACGGGGCGGGCAAGACGACGATCGTGGAGATCCTCGAGGGCCATCGCCGCCGCAGCGCGGGGGAGGTCCGAGTGCTCGGCTTCGACCCGGAGCGCCGGGAGCGCGCCTTCCGCGAGCTCATCGGGATCGTGCCGCAGGAGGGAGGAGTCGACCCGGTGCTCACCGTGCGCGAGGTGATCGAGCTCTACAGCGCCGCCTATCCCGGCCCCCGGCCCGTCGACGAGGTCGTCGAGCTTGTCGGCCTGGAGGAGAAGTCCGACGAACGCGTCGAAACCCTCTCGGGCGGCCAGCGCCGCCGACTCGACTTTGCGATCGGAATCGCGGGCGACCCGGAGATCATCTTCCTCGACGAGCCGACGACGGGCTTCGATCCGGCCGCCAGGCGCCGCTCCTGGGAGGCGATCAACCGCCTGCGCTCGCTCGGAAAGACGATTCTGCTCACGACGCACTACATGGAGGAGGCGCAGCAGCTCGCCGACCGCGTCGCGGTGATCGTCGGCGGGCGCATCGTCTCCGAGGGCGCACCGGAGAGTCTCGGCGGGCGCGCCGCCGGGCCGGCGCTCGTCAGCTTCCGCGTTCCGAAGGGACTTGCCGCGGAGGAGCTCCCGCTCCCAAGCGACGTCGAGCTCGAGCGCTCGAACGGCCACGTCAGCTTCAGAACCAAGGCCGTAGGCCGTGACCTGCGCCCGCTGCTCGCGTGGTCGTGGGAGCAGTCACAGGAGCTCGACGGGCTCACGGTGACGCGGCCCACGCTCGAGGACGTCTACCTCGAGCTCACCGAGGGAGAAGGGGCGTGACCGAGCGCCCGCTCCGGTCCGACCTCCCTCTCCTGGGGCGCTGGACCGTCGCCCGCCTGAAGTCGATTCGGCGCACCCCCAGGGCGGCCTTCTTCACCTTCATCTTCCCGCTGCTCCTGCTCGTCCTCCTCAACGCGACGAGCAACTCGAGCCACGTCACCGTCCCGGGCGGCGAAATCGCGTTCGATCAGTACTTCACGCCCTCGATGGCGATCTACGCCCTGACCGTCGCCTGCTACGCGTTGCCCATCTTCGGGCTCGCGACGGCGCGGGACGCCGGGATCCTCAAGCGCGTGCGGGGGACGCCGCTGAGCCCGTGGATCTACCTCGTAGCGTGGGCGACCGGTGCGATCCTGACCGGCCTTGCGGCCGTCGTCGCGATCTTCGTCGTGGGCGTCTCCGCCTTCGGCGTCAAGCTGTACCCGGAGCTCCTGCCCGCCGCGATCGTCACCATCCTCGTGGGGGCCGTCTCCCTGGGAGCGATCGGGCTCGCTGTCTCGACGTTCGTGCGCCGAGCGGAGACGGCGCCGGCGATCGCGAACCTGACGCTGTTTCCACTGGCCTTCCTCTCCGGTCTCTTCTTCCCAATCGAGACGGCGCCTCAATGGGTCAAGGACATCGCGCACGTCTTCCCGCTGAGCCACCTCGTCGAGGCCTTCGAGGGGTGCTTCAGCCCATTCACCACGGGCAGCGGGTTCGCGTTCGGGGACCTCGCGGTCGTGGCCGCTTGGGGCCTCGCCGGCCTCCTCGTCGCCGTCCGCCGCTTCCGCCTGGAGGAAGATGCGGAAGAGGGTTCCGGCCGTCTTCGCGCGCTCGTCCGCCGCGGTGCGCTCGAGGGGAACTAGCGAGCGCGGTCGGGCCGCGCGCGGACCTGCGACCGCGCGACCGCCACGTTCTCCCTCGCCCGCGTGAACGCGCTGAGGACGTGCCAGCGCGTCCGCCACGGAGCGGCGTTCCACTTCTCCAGCTGGCCGCCAGTGGCCAGCCCGAGCGCCGCGTAGGCGATCTCGAAGGAATCCCCGCCCGCCCCGCCGACGTCGATCCAGGCCGCGAGCAGCGCGCCGAGGGGCGACCAGCGAACGGCGCCTTCCGCCCAGGGCTCCACCGACTGCCCACGCCGATCCTCGGCGAGGTTGCTTCGGCACCAACCGGCGGCGATGCGGTCCGCGGCCCGAGCGAGGAGCCGCTCAGGGCTCACGGGCTCGCTCGCAGACGGACGCTCGGGGTCGCTCCTCACGCTCGGTGCTTCCGCTCTCGGCATCGGCTCTCAGCGGAGCGAGCGGAGAAGCTCGCTGATGCCCGCGAGCGAGCCCAACTGGCTCTCGAGGCCGTCGAACTCGAGCAGAGCCGCCTCGATGATCGTGATCTTCTGGATGTCCGTGAGCGGGGCGCGGATCTCCTCGCACACAGCGAACGCGAGGACCATCGCCTTCGCGAAGCGCTCCGCGGCAGCAACCTGCGCGGTGAAGGAGTCGTGCTCGTCTCGGCTCGAGCCGTTACGGGAGGACATGCCTCGAGCGTGCAGGCGCGGGGGCCGGCGCGCCATCGCCCGCGCGAAGGACGTCGGTGCCGAGGCGACTCGTCCGATCGGAGGGGCCGAAGTGGACGGTCGGATCGTCCAACGGAACGATCACCGCCCGACGCCGTCTCGGCAAGAGTCGCACCCGTGAGCTCGAGCTGCCTGACACCCTCGCCTCCGCGCTCGAGCCGCACGAGCGAGACTCCCCTCGCCCGCGTCGGCACCGGCCGCTCGGCCGGTGCCGACGCCCTCCACGAGCTGCTGGTTCAGATCGGCCGCCACAAGCTGCTCACCGCCGCGGAGGAGGTGGCGCTGGCGAAGCGCCTGGAGAAGGGTGATCTGTCGGCGAAGCAGAGGATGATCGAGTCGAACCTCCGGCTGGTGGTCTCGATCGCGAAGGGGTACCGCGGCCTCGGCGTTCCTTTCCTCGACCTGATCCAGGAAGGCACCTTGGGCCTCAACCGCGCCGTCGAGAAGTTCGACTGGCGCCGCGGCTTCAAGTTCTCCACGTACGCGACCTGGTGGATCCGCCAGTCGGTGCAGCGCGCTGTCGCCAACAACGCGCGCACGATCCGCGTCCCCGTCCACGTCGTCGAGCGGCAGCAAAAGCTCGCGCGGGCGGCGCAGCAGTTGGAGGTGACGTTGGGTCGTGAGGCGACCCACGAGGAGCTCGCCGAGGCCACCGGTCTGCATGTGCAGCACGTGGACGAGGCGCTCTGGGCTGCGCAGGCCTCCGTGTCGCTCAACCAGTCAGTTGGCTCCGACGACGTCGCGGAGCTGGGGGAGCTGTTCGCCGACCGCGAGGCGGCCGATCCGTTCGACGAGGCGGAGGAGTCGCTGCGCAAGCAGGGTGTGCGCAAGGCACTCGACGCGCTTCCGGAGCGGGAGCGGCGGATTCTCGAGCTGCGCTTCGGCTTCGAGGGTGATCCGTGGACGCTCGAGGCGATCGGCGCCGAGCTCGGCCTCACCCGCGAGCGCGTCCGCCAGCTGGAGAAGCGCGCCCTCGGGCGCATGGAAGACGCCCTCGCCGCTTAGCAGGATGACTTCGGAGGGGCCGGACGGGGGATGACCCCATCCTCCGGCGCGCTCCAGAGAGCACCCCCGGCAGTCCTCTCCTCGCACGATCCTCGCGACGCGAAGGCGAAGGCAGCCTGAATGCATGCACGAGCAGGCTGAGAGGTTCGACTGATGGGTGCCGCGGGGGCAGTCGCCGGGCTGGAGTGGACGGACGCCGAGGTCCGCTCGCGAACGCCGTGGCAGCTCTTCTGGGAGCGCTTTCGCGAAGACCGGGTGGCAATGGTCGCCCTCGGCTTCGTCGCGTTCGAGGTCCTCGTCGCTCTCTTCGCGCCGCTGATCGTCCACGCGTTCGCGCACCCGCCGAACGCGCAGTACCCGGGCGCCCTCGACCCCGTCTTCGGCACGCCGACGGGCCCCTCGAGGAGGTTCCTCTTCGGCGTCGATCCTGTCGGCGAGGACGTCTTCTCGCGGGTCCTCTTCGGCGCTCGGGTCTCGTTGGAGGTTGCACTCATCGCCACGGCGCTGTCGGTGACGTTCGGCGTCGTGTTCGGCATGGTCGCCGGCTACTACCGCGGCGCCGTCGACACCGTCATCTCGCGCCTCATCGACGTGACGCTGGCGTTCCCCATCCTCCTGCTCGCGCTCGGCATCGCCTCCGCCTGCTCGCTGGGCGGCGGCTGCGCCGGCGGGCTGATCAAGCCCGGCCTCGGCACGGTGATCGTCGCCATCGTCGTCATCAACTGGACGTACATCGGCCGCGTCATCCGAGGGCAGGTGCTCTCCCTTCGCGAGAAAGAGTTCGTCGAAGCGGCGCGCGCGTCCGGCGCCGGCGACGTCTCCATCCTCTTCCGTGAGATCCTGCCCAACCTCGTCGCGCCGATCGTCGTCTATTCGACGCTCGTTATCCCGCAGAACATCCTGCTGGAGGCGGCGCTCTCGTACCTCGGCGTCGGCATCAACCCGCCGCAGGCGAGCTGGGGCGAGATGATCGCCGAGGCCACCCCGATCTTCAACACCGCGTGGTGGTACTTCACCTTCCCGGGCGCGGCGCTCGTCCTCACGGTGCTCGCCTTCAACCTCCTCGGCGACGGGGTCCGGGACGCGCTCGACCCCCGCCTCGACCAGTCATGAAACGCCTTCCACGAAAGGAGAAGCCATGTTGAGGGCATTCGGAGCAGCCGCCCTCGTCGGCGCCACCATCCTCGTGGCCGGCTGCGGCGGATCCTCGTCGTCCGGCGAGAGCGAGAGCCAGACGGCGGCCGGGATCTCGACCGCTCCGCCACCGACGCCGACCGCGTGCGAGACGAAGGGCGGGACGCTCAAGATCCTGTCCGCGGGCGACGTCGACCACATCGACCCGGGCCAGGGCTACTACTCGTTCACCTACGAGATCACGAGGCCGACCCAGCGGGCCCTCCTGAGCGCGAAGCCGGGGACGGTCGAGCTCCAGCCGGACCTCGCGGCGGGCATGCCGCAGGTCTCCAAGGACGGCAAGACCGTCACGGTCAAGATCAGGCAGGGAGTCCACTTCAGCCCGCCGGTGAACCGCGAGGTGACCTCGGCGGACGTCAAGTACGCGATCGAACGCGGCTTCGCGACCAGCGTGGCCAACGGCTACGCCGCCGCCTACTTCGGCGTCATCCAGGGCGCCCCCAAGACGGCGCCTCAGTTCCCCGAGCCCATTTCGGGGATCGAGACGCCCGACCCGTCCACGCTCGTCTTCCACCTGACCCAACCGGAGGCGGTCTTCGTGACCGCGCTGTCGATGCCGCTGACCGCCCCCGTCCCGGAGGACTACGCGAAGCAGTACGACGACCAGACCCTCTCCACGTACGGGCTGCACCAGGTCGCGAGCGGGCCGTACATGATCAAGAGCAACGCCGCCGGCTCCATCAACGGCGTCGGCTACAAGCCGAACCGGCTGATCGACCTCGTTCGCAATCCCAACTGGGACTCGAGCACGGACTACCGGCTTGCATGCGCGGACGAGGTGCGGTTCGAGGAGGGCTTCCAGGACCCGACCGTGGTCGCGAAGACGATCCTGAGCGGCTCGGCGGACGCCAACGGCGACATCCCGCCGCCGCCGGCCGAGCTCAGGTCGATCCTGTCGAGCTCGACCGAGAGCAAGGAGCTCTTCTTCACGCCCACGGGCGGGGCGCGCTACATCGCGCTGAACACGACCGAGCCGCCGTTCGACAACGCGAACGCCCGCAAGGCGGTCGCCTACGTCCTCGACCGGAACGCGCTGCGCCTGACGCGGGGCGGGGCCGTCGACGGCACGATCGCGACGCACTTCATCGACCCCAGCTTCGGCGACAAAGGGTTCGAGCAGGCGGGCGGGACGGGCTTCAACCCGTTCCCGAGCCCCGACTTCTCGGGCGACGTGACCAAGGCAAAGGAGCTGATGAAGGCCGCCGGCTACGCCGACGGGATGTACACCGGCCCCCAGGTGACCGTGGTGGCCGACAACGTGCCGCCCGGCTCCGACACGGCCAAGGTGGTCGCGGCCGACCTAGCCAAGATCGGCATCAAGTCGCGGATCATCTCGGTCACCCACGCGACCATGTACACGAAGTACTGCAACGTCCCCAAGAACGAGCCGAACATCTGCCCGAACGTCGGCTGGCTGCCGGACTTCCACGAGCCGCAGGCCATCCTCGACGTTCCCTTCAACGGGAAGAACATCATCCCGTCCAACAACTCGAACTGGCCGCTCCTGAACGATCCGGCCATCAACGCCGCCATGGACCGGGCCGAGAAGACCCTCGACCCGTCCAAGCGTTACGAGCAGTGGGGCAAGATCGACCAGCAGGTCACGGAGACCGCATCTGCGATCCCGTGGCTGTGGGAGGACTACCCCACGCTCTTCTCGTCGCGGGTCGTCCCCGCGCTGATGGTGGACAACGAGGGCGCGCCCGACGTCGACTTCATGTCGGTGAGGTAGGGCGCAGTGTCCGTCCACGTCGAGACCGAGGCCTCCCGGCGCCCGTCGCCGGGAGGCCCGCCGGGCGGGCTCGCCGCCGCTCAGCGTGCGCTCGCCGGCGTGCTCGGGTCGTCGATGCTCCGGTACGTCGTGCGGCGGATCCTCTGGGGGATCGTTCTGCTCTTCGTCGTCAGCGGCCTGACGTTCCTCATCTTCTACGCCTTCCCCGCCGCCGATCCCGCCGCCCTTCGAGCGGGACGGCAGGCAACCCCGCAGCTAATCGAGCAGATCCGGCACTCGCTCGGCCTCGACAAGCCCGTCTACGACCAGTACTGGCTCTACATGAAGGGGCTCGTCCTCCATTTCGACCTGGGCTATTCCTACGAGAACAACGTCTCCGTCACATCGCAGATCCTGTCGCGGCTGCCCGCGACGATCGCGCTCACCGCCGGAGCGTTCGTCGTCTGGATGCTGGTCGGGATCCCGGTGGGGATCCTCTCGGCGATCAAGCGGCGGTCGGTCGTCGACCGCACGACGATGGGCGCCTCCCTGCTCGCGATCTCGGCGCCCGTCTACTGGCTCGGCCTGATCGCTCTCCTGCTCTTCTCGCAGGACATCGGGGAGCTCCATTTCCTGCCGGGAGCGGGCAGCTACACGCCGCTCACGTCCGACCCGACGCAGTGGTTCTTCTCGCTCCTGATGCCGTGGTTCGTCCTCGCGGCGGCCTTCGCGGCGTTCTACGCGCGGATGGTGCGCGGGAACCTGATCGACGTCCTCGGTGAGGATTACATCCGCACCGCCAGGGCGAAGGGGCTGTCGGAGCGGAGGGTGATCCTCCGCCACGGGCTGCGCGCCGCGCTGACGCCCGTCGTGACGATGGCCGGCCTGGACCTCGGCGTCCTCCTGGGCGGCGCCATCCTGACGGAGACCGTCTTCAACATCCCCGGGGTCGGCCGGTACGCCTACGACTCGATCATCAACTCCGATCTCCCCGCCATCCAGGGCACGGTCCTCTTCGGCGCCTTCTTCATCATCGTCGCGAACATCGTCGTCGACGTCCTCTACGCCTTCCTCGATCCACGGGTCCGGTACTGAGATGGCCCTGCTCGAGATCGAGGACCTCCGCGTCCACTTCAACACCCGCGACGGGGTCGTGCGGGCCGTCGACGGCGTCTCCCTGACGCTCGACCGGCACGAGACGCTCGGGATCGTGGGCGAGTCCGGGTCCGGGAAGAGCGTCACCGCGCTGACTGTCATGGGCCTGACCCGGCTGCCGAACGCGGTCGTCGAGGGCCGCGTGCTCCTCGACGGCGTCGACCTGCTGGCGCTCCCGTTGCACGAGCTCCGCCGTATCCGCGGCAGCCGTGTCGCGATGGTGTTCCAGGACCCGATGTCCTCGCTCCATCCCCTCTACAAGGTGGGCTGGCAGATCGTCGAGGCGATCCGGGCTCACGGAGACGTCCCGAAGGACGTCGCCCGGCGCCGGGCGGTGCAGGCGCTCGCGGACGTCGGAATCCCGAGCCCGGCCGAGCGGATGGACAGCTATCCGCACGAGCTCTCGGGCGGGATGCGCCAGCGGGCCATGATCGCCATGGCGCTCGTCCTCGACCCCGACGTCCTGATCGCCGACGAGCCGACCACGGCCCTCGACGTCACGGTGCAGGCACAGATCCTCGACGTGATCCGGAGGCTCCAGGCCGAGCGCGGGGCCGCGGTCGCGCTCATCACCCACGACCTCGGCGTCGTGGCCGAGACCGCCGACCAGCTGGCCGTGATGTACGCCGGCCGCGTGGTGGAACGCGGCCCGCTCGCGACCGTCCTCGACGCCCCCGAGCATCCGTACACCTGGGGGCTCCTCCAGTCGATTCCACGGCTCGAGGCGGGCCCGCAGCGGCTGCAGCCGATCGCCGGGACGCCGCCGAGCCTGATCCACGTCCCGAGCGGCTGCTCCTTCCACCCACGGTGCCCGTACGCCTTCGCCCTCTGCCCGGAGATCGTGCCGCCGCTCGTCCTCTCGCAGCCCGGCCACGACGTCGCCTGCCACCTGCCGCCCGCCAAGCGGCAAGCGATCGGCCGGCGGCTCCGGTCCGAGGACGACGCGAGCGGAGGACTCGCAGCGGGATGAGCCGGCCGGCCCTCTCGGCTGTCGCCCCGCTCCCGGCACCGACCGGCGCCGAGCCGCTCGTTGAGGTTCGGGACGTCGTCAAGCACTTCCCGGTGAGGAGGGGAGTCTTCTTCGGCCGGGAGCACGGGAGCGTCCATGCCGTGGACGGCGTCTCGCTCGAGATCCTCCGCGGTGAGGCGCTCGGCCTGGTGGGGGAGAGCGGCTGCGGCAAGTCGACGCTCGCGCGGCTCGTCACCCGCCTGCTCGAGCCGACGAGCGGCACGATCGTCTACGAGGGGACGGACATCACGACCTGGTCGCGACGGCGGCTGCGGCCGCTCAGACGCGACGTCCAGATGATCTTCCAGGACCCCTATTCGTCGCTGAACCCACGCCGCACGGTCGGTGCGATCATCGGCGAGCCGCTTCGCATCCGGCACGTCGGGACGAAGGCGACACGCCGCCGCCGCGTGCGGGAGCTGATGGAGCGGGTGGGGCTCAACCCGGAGCACTACAACCGCTACCCGCACGAGTTCTCCGGAGGGCAGCGGCAGCGAATCGGGATCGCGCGGGCCCTGATCACCACGCCCAAGCTGATCGTGGCCGACGAGCCGGTCTCGGCCCTCGACGTCTCCATCCAGGCGCAGATTCTCAACCTCCTCAAGGACCTGCAGAGCGAGTTCGAGCTGACCTACCTGTTCATCGCCCACGACCTCAACGTCGTGCGCCACGTCTCCGACCGGGTGGCCGTGATGTACCTGGGCAGGATCGTCGAGCTCTCGCCGGTGGACGACCTGTATGCGAAGCCCGTCCACCCGTACACGGAGGCCCTTCTCTCCGCCGTCCCGGTGCCGGAGACCAAGGCCCGTGAGCGCGTCCGCGGCCGTATCGTTCTGGGCGGGGACGTCCCGAGCCCGGCCGCGCCTCCGCCTGGCTGCCGCTTCCATCCGCGCTGCCGCTACGCGACGGACGTCTGCCGGACGGTGGAGCCGCCCCTCGTCCCCCGACGGGAGGGGCACGTGGCCGCCTTCCACCATCCGCTGAACGTCGGCGCCCGTTAGGACGGTCGTCGGTCGGCGAGGAACGCGTTCCAGTCGAACGATCCCTCGCAGACGAAGCGAACGAGCTCGACCTCGTTCGCGGTCAGGTCCGGCGAGCCTCCGGTCACCTCGAGCTCCGACCGAAGGTGCTCCTTGACGGCGGATGCCGTGAAGTTCCTCAGGAAGCGCCTGACGCTCTCCATCCGCTCAATCCTCTCGAGCCCCAACGCGGCGAGCATCAGGCGATCGGCCCCTTGCGTGGTCGGCGTGGGTCGACGGTCGGTCGGCGTCGCGCCCTCCCGGCGATCGCCCTGCGGCCGGATGGCTACATCGTAAGCGCCCCTGCATGCTCGCTCCAGGTCTGAGAAAGGAGCAGAAATGAGACGTCACGCGATCATCGGAGTGCTTGCGCTCCCGGTGCTGGCGCTCGCCGTCGCCGCCTGCGGCGGCAACTCCAACGGCTCGGCTGCAGGCACCACGACCACGCCTTCGACGACGACGCCTTCGACGACGGCGCCGGCACCCTCCGGCTCGGGGACGGCGACCACCCTCGAGCTCGAGGCTGATCCGACGGGTGCGCTCGACTTCAACAAGACGACCCTCGAGGCACCGGCCGGCAAGGTGACCATCGAGATGACGAACCCGTCCTCCGTCCCGCACGACATCGCGATCGAAGGGAACGGGGTCGACGTCGTCGGCGACGTCGTGACGGACGGCGGGACGTCCACCGTCTCGACGAATCTCGAGCCCGGCACCTACACCTTCTACTGCACCGTCGACAGCCACGAGTCCGCCGGCATGAAGGGGACGCTGACCGTTCGATGATGACTCGGCTCGGCAGGTCGCGGCTCGTCGTCGGCGCGGTGGTCGTCGTTTCCGCGCTCGCGATCGCCCTGGGTTTCGTGCGCGTCATCCGGGGTAGCTCATTGCAAACGACCTCGCCGGCGCGTGCCGCGTCGGCCAGTGAGCTCCCAGGGGAGCTCGCCGGGCCTGCGCCGTGGCCGCGGAATGTCGCCGCGCTGAAGCAGAGATTGGCGACGCTCGGGCTGCCGGCGCTCCAGCAGGAAGGGACCGTACTGCACATTCACCAGCACCTGGACGTCTTTGTGAACGGCCGGCGCGTTCCGGTTCCGGCCGGCATCGGGATCGACGCCGCCGTGGGCTTCATCTCTCCGCTCCACACGCACGACGCGAGCGGTGTCATCCACGTGGAGTCGCCCGTCGTCGAGGCTTTCACCCTCGGAGAGCTCTTCGGGGTCTGGGGTGTGCGCCTCACCCCGAACTGCCTCGCCGGCTATTGCTCAGGCGGCGGAAAGCGCCTCTGGGTCTACGTCGACGGAAGGCTTTTCCACGGCGATCCGCGTCTCGTCCTCCTGGAGGAGCACGAGGAGATCGTCGTGGCCTTCGGCACCCGGGCGCAGCTTCCGCGGCCGGTTCCGGCGACCTTCGACTTCCCATCAGGACTGTGAGATGAGCACCTTCGACCCCTCCGTTCTCGGCCTCCTCGTCGCCGTCATGGCGGTCGCCGCAGGCGTCCTCCTGCTCGGCCGGCACCTCGACCTGCTCGAGCAGCGGGGCCTCGAGCGCTGCGCGGCCTGCGGGCGCCTGCGGCCTCACGGCCGCCGCTGCACCTGCTCGGGCTAGAGGCGGGTTTCACGAAACGACGGCTGCGCCGAGCGACGTTCGGCCGACCCGCCTAGTCCGGCAGCCTGATCTCGACCCGGGTGCCCTCACGCGGCCGTGAGGCCACGTCCATCGTCCCTCCCGCCGCCTCGACGCGCACCCGCTGGGAGGCGAGCCCGACGTGTCCGTCTGCCAGTCTCTGGGCCAGCCGCTCGGGCGGAAAGCCGCGTCCGTCGTCCGAGACGACGAGGACGACCTCGCCGCCCTCCTCGGTCAGCTGCACGCTCACCCGGCGCGCCTCCGAGTGCTGGACGGCGTTGGCGAGCAGCTCGCGTGCGGCGGAAAAGAGGAGCTGGTCCTGCGTATTCCGGCCCGCGTAGTGGAGGTCGAGCTGCAGGTCGAAGCCGCCGCGGCCTGCGGCCTGCTGGGCGACCGACCGGAGCGCGGCCTCGAGGCCGGCCTCGTCGAGCACGTACGGGTGCAGCTCGAAGACCGCGTTTCGGAGCTCGCCGACGGTGTCCGCTAGGGCCATGTCCGCCCGGGCCAGAGCGGGGTGGGTGAAGGCCTCGCCGGCTTCCTCGATCTCGTGGCGGGCCGAGAGCAGGTTCTGGATCGCCTGGTCGTGCAGCGCCTCGGCGAGCGCCTTGCGCTCCCGCTGCTCGGCCGAGAGGGCGTCCGTGAGGAGCCGGGTGCGGCTCTCGGCGAGCTGCACGACCGCGTCCGTTCGCCGCGCGAGCTGGTCGGACAGCAGCACGCACGCCAGCCCGACCCAGAGGAGGAACCCGGCCTGGGTGACGATGAACCGCGTCGCCTCCGGCTCGCCGGCGGCAGGATGGGCAACCGCCTGGAGCACGTAGGCGCCGGTCGCGACGACCGTGGCCAGAGCCGTGATCGCCGGTCGAAACCGGAACGCAACGGTGACCGGAACGATGAAGAAGCCGAGCCGTGCATGGGAGAACGCCCCGCCCGAGAGCGCGGCGAGCAAGCTGATCGCGGCGATGTCGATGCCGGTCGAGACGAGGGGAAGCCGCGGCCCAACGGGCCGCAGGTAGACCCAGGCGAGAACGCCCGCGCTCCATGCGGAGAAGGCGGCGAGGGCGATCAGGAAGGCGGTGCCCTGGGGGTCCGGGTGCGTGAGGCCCTGGCCGAGGGCGAGCAGGGCGATCGCCGGCAGGCGCAGCCAGGCGACGACTCGTTCGGCCTCGGCGGCCTCGCTCCCCGCTCCGCGCGGCCTCGTCAGGCTGCGCACCACCTACTCGATCAGGCCTCGGCGCATCGCCGTCGCGACCGCTGCCGCCCGGTCGGACACGCCGAGCTTCTCGTACAGGTGCTGCACGTGCGTCTTGACGGTGGTGAGCCCGAGGTAGAGTTCCTTCGCGATCTCGGGCAGGCTCTTGCCGGCGGCGATCAGGTGGAGGATCTCCTGCTCCCGGGGCGTCAAAGCCGGCGAGTCGTCCTGCTTGCGGAGGCGGATCTCCGAGACCAGACCCGCGGCCACGTCCGGCGGCACGACGTTCTCCCCCCGCGCGCAGGCGAGCACCGCGTCGACGATCTCCTCGCGGCGCGCCTCCTTCGAGACGAAGCCGGCGGCGCCCGTCTCGAGCGCCTTGTAGACGACGCCGCTGTCCGTGAACGCGGAGACGAGCAGCACGCGGACAGGGAGCTGCTCACGGACGACGGCGTGTGTCACGGCCACGCCGTCGAGCTCGGGGAGCTTGTAGTCGAGCAGGGCGACATCGGGCGAGTGCTCCTGGATCTGCTCGAGCGCCGAGCGTCCATCCTCGGCCTCGCCGACGATCTCGACCTGGCCGCTAGCCGAGAGCGCCCGGACGACGCCCTCGCGATAGAGCGGGTGGTCGTCGGCGACGAGCACCCGAACGCGCTTTCGCCCGTGGTCCGGCATCTCTTCGATGCTCATGCTACGTCCTAGCTGCTCGGGAGCGTGCCCAGCGTGACCTGGACGGTTCGGCTCGCTCCGTCCCGAACGACGCCCAGCGTGAGGACGTCGCCGGGCTTTCCCAGCGCGACAGCGTCGGCGACCTGCTGCGAGGAGATAACGCGCTTGCCGTTGACGCTGACGATGGTGTCTCCGCCGACGGGCACTCCGACGCCGTCCACGATCACCTGCCGGTCCGCGGCCTTCAGGCCCGCCTTCGCCGCGGGGCTTCCTTGAACGACCCGCGCGAGCTCGGCGCCCTGTTTGGGCAGATCGCGGACGACCCCGGCGACGCTCGGGTCGATCGTCGCGAGCTCGACGCCGAGCCAGGCATGGTCGGCGTGACCCTCCGTGATCAGCTGGCCGGCGACGCCCTTGGCCGTGGAGCTCGGGATCGCGAAGCCGACACCGACATTCGCGACGACCGTCCCGCCCTCGATCTGAGCGTTGATGCCGACGACGCGGCCGAAGCGGTCGAGCAGCGGGCCGCCCGAGTTCCCGTGGTTGATGGGCGCGTCGGTCTGGATGGCGTTGGGGATCGTGAGGCCGTTGGGTGCCTCGATCTCGCGTCCGATGGCGCTGACGATCCCGGCTGTCATGGTCCGGTCGAGCCCGAACGGATTGCCGATCGCATAGACAGGATCGCCGACCGCGAGCCCGGACGACGACTCGAACGCCAGGGGATGGAGCGCGGGTGCGGGCGCGTTGACGCGGACGACCGCGATGTCCGTGGACGGGTCGGTTCCCACGATCGTCGCCGGGTAGGACGCGCCGTCGCTGAACCCGACGCGAATTGCCGTCGCTCCTTGCACGACGTGGTCGTTCGTAGCGATGTCGCCCTGCTTGTCGAGGACGAACCCGGAGCCGAGCGCGCGCACCCGGTTCTGGCCCGGGGGCGTGAACGGGGTCGCCGGAACATTCTGAGTCTGAGTGTCGGTGATGACGACGACTCCCGGTGCGTCGCTTTTGTAGATCGCCTCCGGCGTGAGGCCGTTTCCGGCCGGCGAGGCGGAGCTCGAGGCCGTTGGGAGCGCCGCCGCCTCAGCGGGCTGGCTCACGCTCGGGGCTGAGTCGTTTCCGTCGAGGGCGAGCCCTATCAGGCCCCCGACGAGGCCGCCTGCGACGGCGGCCGCGAGAACGATGGGGAGGACGCGTTTCATAACAGCTCCTTGGTGCAAGGGACGCTCCCATCGTCCTCTGGCGCCGTTCGCGGAGGGATCGCCCGCCCGCACGATCCCGTCGCCGCCGTCCGTGACCGCCGGACGAGACGGCGCTCCTCCCGACGATCGACCGTTCGGCCGATGGGCCCCCGCGCGCGCCCGCGCGGACGAGGCGGAGTCGCCCTATGGGTCGTCCGACCGTGCGATTCCGGTCCGGACGATTCTCGTGCACGCTCGATCCGAGTGCCCGAGAACCCGGCTTCGATCTGGCGGCTGCCGCGCGGCCCGGCCGTCTACGCCCTCTACGGCGGCGGGCCGCGCGAGCGGGACCTCGCCTACATTGGTGCCGCGGACATCCTCGTCCGCGCGCCGTCGAGCAGCTGGTCGTCCGCGATCCGCTCGTCCTGGCCGAGAGCGCGGGGATAGCGCTGCTCCCCTTCTACGTCTCGGAGATCCGCTGGTGGTCGGACCCGTCGTTCGCCGACGGCCATGTGCTTCGCGCCGCCGAGCTCGTGGCCTGCGAGACCCTCGACCCGCCGCTGCGAGGCCGCAGCCGCGCCTCGGCCCAGGTCTTCGCCCTGTGCGAGGACCCGCTCTTCCGAGAGCGGATGGCGGCGCTCTTCCGCTCCGAGCCCTTGGGGTGCCTCGCGCTGCCGACGCAGGCTCATGCCCTCGAATGGCTCGCAGCCCTCGAGCTCCGGATCAAGACGCTGGAGCGCGTCACCGACGTCCGCGGCACCGGGACCGGCGGCAACTCCTCCGATCTCGGCCGCTGACGATCGCCGGGATCGTTCGACCGGCGGATGCCGGCCGATCGCGCGTGGGACAAGTCTTCGCGGCGATGAGGTCCCGCCTGATCACGAACGAGAACCGGAATTGGTGGACGCTCGCGGCCGTCGGGTTCGGGATCTTCATGATCATGCTCGACAACACGGTCGTGAACGTCGCGCTGCCGTCGATCCAGCGCGACCTCGGCGCCCGGCTGTCGCAGCTGGAATGGATCGTCTCCGGCTATGCCCTCTCGTTCGCCGCCCTCCTGCTCACCGGAGGAAGGCTCGCCGACCTCCTGGGCCGGCGCCTGGTCTTCACGATCGGGCTGGCCGTCTTCGCCGGCTCGTCGCTCGCATGCGCGCTTGCTCCGAGCGCCGAGTTCCTCATCGGGGCACGGGTCGTTCAGGGCGCGGGCGCGGCGCTGAACCCGGCAACGCTCTCGATCATCTCGGCGACGTTCCCGGCGCGGGAGCGCGGAACGGCGATCGGCATCTGGGTGGGCGCGTCGGCCACGGCGCTCGCGGCCGGCCCGCTCGTCGGGGGCCTGTCGCCCGTCTGCGCGCCGTGGCGGAGCGGGGAGAGTCGCCGGCCACGCCGGCGCTCGTCGCGGGAGCCGTCCTCGTCGTGGTGATCCCCGTCCTCGCGCTCGTGATGTCGGCGGCTTTCATCGGCAACCACCTCGCGTCGCGCAACACGCATACGCATGCCGTGCCCTCACCGACCGCGAACGGCTCCAAGAGCGCCGGTCCGGACCGGCGGGCGGGCCCGGCCGGCCGGAGTGGCTAGGGACCGACGGCGCCCACGGACTGCGGGGGCGCGGCGCGGCTGACGGCCGCCGGGTTCCGCCAGAGCGGAGAGTGGCGCGCGGTCGTCGGCAGCACCCAGATCGTCGAGTCGTACGACCAGCGGTCGTACAGCCGCGGCGCGAACCAGTTCGGGAGCCGGACGCAGCCGTGGCTTGCCGGCCACGGAGGCACGCTGTGGTACCCGTGCACGGCAAAGCCCCGCAGGAAGTACATCGAGTAGTACATCCCGAGGGAGTTGAAGCCGGGCGTCTTCCGGTAGACGCGCCAGCGGCCGATCGGCGTGTTTCCGGTGGCGCCCGTGGACGTGTGCACGATGCGAACGACCTTTCCGCGCCGAACCTCGAAGAGCACCTGCCTCGCCTTGTCGACCTCGATGTGATTGCCGCGCTCGACTCCTGCTCTCGGCGTGCGGGCTCGGCGGAGCTCGCGCCAGACCCGCGGGGTGACGATCCCGCTCCGCCGGAGGCGCTCCACCTTCTGGAACGCGTAGACGGCGTCGCGGGTGTCGGCGTGGAAGCCCTTGTCGACGTCGCGCAGGACGTACTTCAGCGCGTCGAGCCGCCGCTCGAGGAAGCGCACGGCGCGACTGCGGTCGCCGACGCTGAGCACCGGAGCTCCGACCCGCTTCCGCAGCCGGCGTACGACCCGGACGAAGTCGTCCTCGGGATGGAGGACGAGCTTGAGGCCGAGGCGGCCGGCACGCCGGGTCGGGAGCGGCACGCGGAAGCGGCCCTGGCCGTCGAGCCCCACTCTCCGGGCTCGTCCTCTGACGGCGAGCGTGAGGGCCCCTGCGCCGGCGGGGCGCAGCCGGCCCGTTAGCCGAAGCGGCGCGCCGACGATCCTGAGGCCGACGAAGGAGGTGGCGAGGACCGGGCGGATCCGCAGGCGCGCCTGCGCGGACTCGGCTGCATCCGTTCGCGCGACGTAGAGCCCGGGCCGGTGCGCCCGGACGCCGAGGGAGTACCTGCCGTTGGCGCCCGATTCGTCCTCGCCGACGAGGTGCCAGGAACCGGACTGCCGGCGATAGATCTCGACGGTGGTGCGCCGTGGAGGTGTCACGGCGCCCGAAAGGCGCACGGTCGCCCCGTATGCGGGGATGCGCGGCGCCAGATCGAGGGTGACCACCTCGGCGGCGGCTGGTGCCGACCACACCCCGAGCGCGACGCCGGCGAACGCTGTGACGAGTCTCCGCATGGCAGGTGAGTATCTCGCACGGCTCGGCTGGGAAGCCAGGGCGCCGGGCGCCGGCCGCCGAAAGGCGCCGGCCGGCGCGCTCACCAGTCGCGGCGGATTGTGAAGTAGACGAGGGAGCCAAGGAGCGGGAAGCAAATCGTCGCCACCACCCAGACGGCCTTCTCACCCACCGAGATGTGCGGGTTTCGGAACAGGCTGATCAGCGTGACGACGATGAGCACGAGCGCGACCACGCCCACGAGCGTCCAGAGCCCGTAGATCACGCGTGAGCCTTCGCGCCTGCCAGGTGCTTGCGCCAGCCGAGGAGGATCTCGTGCACGGCGGCGGCACCGATGATTTCCCCGTCCGGGAGCGGGAGTGACACCGGGTGGAGGATGAAGGGCCGCGTCTGCGGGCCGCCGAGGCCGCCGTGAAAGGAGATCAGCTCCTCGAAGGCGCAGCCCTCGTCGAGCTCGGGGTCGTAGAAGCTCCCGACCATGAGGTCCGCGACGTGCTCGAACCCGTCCGTGCGGAGGAGGTGGCGCGCCGCGTTCGGGGGGAAGGCCTCCAGCGGGTCCTCCCCATCCACGCGTCCGTCGGCAAGGTAGCGGGTCCCGTTTGCGCCGAGCGCGAGCGCGCCGTGCTCGGACGAACGGACGAGCAGCCAGCCGACATGCGGATGCGTCCGGAGCGTGGAGATGAGCTCGGGATGGCGCTCGTTCAGCTCCTCGAGGGTCAGCCGCCTCGGCTCCTCCATCAGGTAGACGAGCCCGAGGTTCCCCGACCCGAGGACGACGACGCTCTCGCCGCTGACGTCGTTCTTGGGGCGCTTCTTCTTCTGCGTCCGACCGGTCGCCTCGCCGAGCGCGTGCCCGACCATGGAGTCCTGCTCGTCACCGCCGGCGACCTCCGTGACCTCCCCCGCGGTGAGCGAGCGCTGGACGAGGTCGTCGAGACCGTAGCCGTTGCGCTGCTTGAACGTGGCCCCCTGCGTCTGTCCGTGGTCGGAGAGGACGACGATCTCATAGGGGCGCGCGGCATACCGGCGGGCCCGGTCGATGCGCCCGAACTGTTCGTCGAGCTTCCGCAGGGCCTCGAGCGTGTCGGCGCGCTCGAGCCCCGAGTGGTGCGCAACCTCGTCGTAGCTCGAGAAGGTCGCGTAGACGGCGGGGCGGCCCTTCATCATGTCCGTGAGGACGCCGTAGACGATCAGGTCGCGCACGACGACGCACATCGCCGCGCGCATGAACGGATAGATGCCGCCACGGTGGCCCCGCGGTCGCACGTCCCGGCGGCGTTGTCGTGCCGACGCGGTGATCTCCAGGATCGCCTCCCAGACGAAGAGGACGAGCGCGCGCGTGACGTTGAAGCCGTTGGCAAGGAAGGCGCGGTAGCCCGGGTTGGCCTTCTTCTCGGCCTCGAGCTTGCTGACGGTCAGGATCAGGTGGTCGGCCTCCCCCGAGAGCAGGTTCCCTCGACTCGCGCCGCCGTTCGCGAGCAGGCCGACACCGGTCGAGTGCCGCCGCTCGATCTCTTCGCAGTCCGGCGGGGCGGAGCAGGTCATCAGCGTCCCGGTCTCCTTCTCCACCCAGCGGAACGCCGAGATGTCGTCGTTCGAGCCGAGCAGGATGCCGGCCTGGCTCGCCCCGGTCTGCGAGGAGAGATCAGGCTCCCACTCGGCCAGCGCGTGCGTGCCCTCCGCGAGCCAACGGGCCATCGTCGGCGCGTTGCCGTCCCGCATCGCGCGCTGGAGGACGGGAAGGGCGAGCCCGTCGATCTCCAGGAAGACGATCCCGGGTTGGTCGGTCTCGACCTTCTCCCCGGACCGGCGTGCCAGGCGCCGGATGACTCCCAGCGTATAGGAGTCATCGTCGTTCGCTCCGATGACGACCTGGAGGGCCACGCTCACCGCCGACGCAACGAGGGCGACACCGAGGGCGGCCCAGAACCCGGACAGCTTGATCGCGCCCTCGGTCAGGCCGTCCGCGATCAGGAGCATGAGTGCGTCGGCCACGAGGACGAGGAGGAAGCCCAACACGAGCATGAACGGGAGCCGGAGCGCGGCGAGCAGGGGCGGAATGAGGGCGTTGAGAATCGCGACCACAGCCGCGACGAGGAGCGCTCCCCAGAAGCCCTCCACCCAGGCTCCGGGCAGGATCTCCGCCGCGGCGACGAGCGCAAGCGCGGAGATGATCCAGGCGACGATCAGGCGGCCGATGCGGAGCTTCGGCGTCTGCGGTTGCCAGGCGAGCGATTCACCGTACTGCACCCTCGCCATGCCTACTCGCGTTCCCTTCCTGAGTCGTTCTCCTCGGCCCGATGCGGCCTGATCCGCTTCATGAGGCCGCCGCCCTCCGCCTGCCGCTCCGCCCGCTTCTCCTCCCGCTTCGCCGCGCGCTGCTCTTTCTGCTCGGCAACCTTGTCCTTGGCGTCGGCGTACGACTGGCCGATGAGCGTCTTGCCGCCCGTCCAGCCGAAGACCCACACGACGAGGATGGTGGCGAAGAGGATGTTCCACGCGGTCGTGATCAGCTGCTGCGCGGTCGAGTAATCGACGGTTGTCTTCTCCGGTACGTCGCAGCACGTGCTGAGGGCGAGGGCGTTCGTCGCCTGGGTGATGCCAACGGCGCCGGGCGTGACCGACACGACGTTCGCGAGTGAGCCAGAGCCCGTGACCCACATGACCGACTCGAAGGTGACCGGGATGGCGAATGCCGCCAGGAAGATCGCGATCACGGCCAGCTTGCAGAGCCACGACAGGAAAGAGGGCAGGAACACTCGCGAGAGATAGCGCTTCGGCTGCGAGAGGATCACGCCGCCTTGCTTTGCCTGCGCCCAGAGCTTCTTCACCTGCCGCCAGAAGATCCGGCCGAGCAGGACGATCAGCAGCAGGGCGCCGAGGGCGATGGCGATCGAGGCGACGGGATGATCGGTGAGGTTGCCCAGGTTCTCGTCGAACGAGCCGGGGACGGAGAGGAACAGGTAGAGGTAGACGAATGTCCCGGCGATCGTGAAGAAGATCTTCTGGACGAGGTACGCGGCGAAGGCGCCGGCGAACTTGCAAGATGGAATGATCGCCACGAACAGGAACAGCGTCACGAACGTGCCGATGTTGGCGGGCAGGAAGTTGTTCATGGCGACGCCGACCGCGTAGGCGGTGACGATCGGAGGGAGCGTGACCTCGCCCGGATACGCGGCGCTGAGGATGCCGTAGTACGAGACGCCTGCGAGGACGGTCTGCCCCGTCTGGAAGATCAGCGCGCCGATGATGTAGCCGGGCGGGACTTCTTTGATCTGATCCCACAGGTCCTGCAGCCAGCCAATGACGTCGATGCCCGCGAGGTGCAGGAGGGCGATGACGATTACTGTGGCGACGAGCCATCCGGCGACCTTGAGCAGCCGCCTGCGGCGCGAGGTGTCGCGGAAGGGTAGGACCCGGGAGGGCTTTGGCTCGACCGCCGTGGTCGCCATCGGCTCAGCCCGGAGCGGGCTCCGGCTCGGCGGCCGTGGCAGTCGCCGACTCATCTTCGACCGCCAGTGCGGCTCCGCGGGCGCGGGCCAGGTCCGCGCTGATGTGCACCGCCGCGGACGTGAGCGGGGCGGCGAGGACGAGTCCAATCATCCCGAAGAGGCTGCCTGCGCTGATGGTGACGATGAGGACGACGAGCGGGTTGAGGCCCAGGGTAGCCCCGTAGGCGATCGGTTGGACGATTTGCTGGAGCGCGCCGTTGGCGAGGATGACGACCACGAGCATGATGATCGCGTCCGTCGTCCCCTCCGACCCGAGCGCGATCACGACGGCGAACGCGCCTGCGAAGAAGGCCCCGATGTACGGGATGTAGGCGCAGACGAAGGTCACAACGGCAATCGTCCCGGCCAGCGGGACTCCGAGCAAGAGCGCGGCGACGCCGACGACGACGCCGTTGAAGGCGGCGACGATCGTCACGCCTGCGAAGTAGCGCTGGAACGATGTGATCACGTCGCCGGTGATCGTCCTAGCGACGGGCCGGGGGATACCTGCGTGGTCTTCGACCCAGGCCCGCAGCGAGGGGCCGTCCTTGAGGAGGAAGAAGAGGCTGAGGAGGAAGAAGGAGACACCGAGGGCAAGCGAGGTCAGGTCGCCGATGCCTGTGACGAGGCCGTTGACCAGCGTCGAGATGGCCTGCGAGACGCCTTCCTGTGTCGTGCTGTTCGCGCTCTCGGCCCCCGACGAGTCGACCCCGGCGTCCTCGAGCCATCCCTGCACCTTGTCGGCGGCGCTGGACGCATTCGTGGAGATGTCATCGGCCTGGGAGATGATTCCGCCGATGACAAGGACGCCCACGAGGATCCCAATGGCCAATAGCAGGAGCAGCGAGATCCCCGCAGCTCCGGCTCGCCCGACGCGGTGGCGCGCGAGCTTGCGGACGAGCGGAAGCGTTACGCAGGCGACCACGAACGCCGCGATCACCGGCTGGGTGATCTCCGACGTCGCACCGACCAGCCAGATCAGGCCGACGAGAAGGACTATCACCCCGACGATGAGCCACGCTGCGAGCCCGAGGTCACGCAGCCAGCGTGGCGCAGCGAAGACCGCCGAAAGCTGCCCGAGCTGAGCCTCGTCGAGCTGGACGATCTCGGGCTCTTCCGAGCTCTGCGGCTCGCCAGAGGAGCCTCCGTCGTCTTTCTGCCTCAGTCTCCGGACCCTCACGCTTCCGTTCCGCGGTTGGTTGGCGTCACTCTATGTCCCTTTCCGGACGGCCGTTACGTGCTGTGAGACCGCAAAGCTTGGCGGTTCGTCAAGTCGGCGCATCCTCCCAAGAGGATGATCGCGGCCTCGCGGCCCGAGAGCGCTACGCGATGCGTCTCGCGGACGGGATCCTGCCCACGATCCGCGTGCCTGCGCCCGGCGCTGAGTGAACGGAGAGCTCGCCTCCCACCGCTGCAAGCCTGTCGCGCATGTTCGTGAGCCCGGCCCCCGACGGCTCGCCCGAGAGGCCGGGGCCGTCGTCGCGAATACCCGCTCTGGAACATCACCGTGCTGGCGCTCCAGATTATCGTGATCTACGCGCTCGTCGCGAAGTGGAAGGCTTTCAGGCAGGCTGTCTGACTCGTCGTGGCGGCAGCAGGGCGCCCTCCGAAGGCGCCCTGCCCTCCGTCACCGTTGCCCGACCGAACTCGGAAAGGAGAGCCGATGGCGACCAAGACAGATTTCACCGAGGCCGAGTGGAAGACGATGCAGAGAGGCGTGACGGGCGCAGGAGTGCTCGTCTCGGCCGGCGACCGCGACTTCACCGACAGTTTCGGCGAGGCCGGCGCGCTCGCCAAGTACCTCGCCGGTGAGCGGGAGAACAGCGAGAGCCCATTCATCCGCGAGCTCGCCGCCGTGCGCGGAAGCGGATTCGGGCTGACCGACTCGCTGCAGGAGGTCGAGGCGGAGACGGTCGAAGCTCTGGGCAGCGCGATCTCGACGCTCACCGCAAAGGCCCCTGACGAGGTGGACGCCTACCGTCAGCTCGTCCTGAACGCGGCGGCCGCCGTCGCCGAGGCCAAAGGTGGGGTCAAGCCGGGCGAGATCGGCGCGATCGAGATCATCCGACAGGCCGTGGGCTAGCGCAGACGGTCCTCGTCTTGGAGATCCCAGGGGTTCGTCCGATCCGGACGATGCTGTTCCTCCGCCCCCGTGCTACGACTTGCGAGAACAGCGTTCTGCCTGCTCCAAAGGAGGAAAAATGTGGTGGTTCATCGGGATCGGCGGATTCCTGTACCTGATGCTTCTGTTCACGCTTGGGTTCATGACGCTCAGAAACGGACACTGGTGGATGTTCTTCTTCGGGCTCTTCCTCCCGTTCCTCTGGATCATCGGTGCATTCATGCGGCCGAGAGAGGAATACGCCTGAGCCCCCTCGGAGCTTTCTGATCTCGTCATCTGCGTGAAAGCCTCGGGTCCGCCCGAGGCCTGTCGGCCTGGATCGTCCGAGCCGCTCGCGAGTATCGTGCCGCTGTGCCGATTCGCGTCCTTCTCGCGGAGCATTCGTAACGCGTGGCGGAGGCGGGCGGAGTTGCGCCGTCGACGGCCCCGAGGAAGGCGGGCCTCGTCCTCCTGTCGCTCATCCTGGTGGCGGCGGTCGCCAATCTCAATCTGTCCGTTGCCAACGTCGCCCTCCCCGATATCGGGGAGGCGTTCGACTCCTCGCAGACGACGCTGAACCTGATCGCGGTCGGCTACTCGCTCGGCCTGGCAGGCTCGGTCCTCTGGCTCGGGGCGATCGGCGACCGCTACGGGCGCAAGCTCCTGCTCGTGCTCGGGATGGTCCTGTCCGTGCCGGCGAGCCTGCTTGCGGCCTACGCGCCATCGGACGAGGTTCTGTTCGTCGCGCGTCTCCTCGGCGGCTTCTCCGCCGGCATGGCCTACCCGACCACGCTCGCCCTGATCACGGCACTCTGGTTCGGTCCCGGCCGCACCAAGGCGATCGCGCTCTGGTCTGCGGTCGGCGGCGGCATCGCCGCCCTCGGCCCGCTCGTCGCCGGGGGGCTCCTGGAGGAGTTCTGGTGGGGCTCGGTCTTCCTCGTCACGCTCCCCCTCGTCGGCGTCGCCCTGCTGATGGCGCTCGTCTTCGTGCCGAGCCACGTGAACGAGACCTCGGATCCGGTCGACAACCTCGGCGGCTTGCTCTCGGTCGTCCTGGTCGGGACCCTCATCCTCGGGATCAACTTCGCGCCGGTCCCGAACCTGGGAGCCCTGGCGGTCGGGCTCCTGGCCGTCGCGATCGCGGCCGGGGTCGCGTTCGTGCTCCGGCAACGTCGCGCGCCGAACCCGCTTTACGACTTGCGCGTCGCCGCCCGGCGGACCTTCTGGGTCGCCGCCTGCGCCGGGATCATCGTCTTCGGATCGCTGATGGCGGCAGCGTTCGTGAGCCAGCAGTACCTGCAAAACGTGCTTGGCTACTCGACCGTCGAGGCGGGTGCAGCGATCCTGCCCGCGATCGTCTTCATGATCCTCGTCGCGCCGCGCTCGGCCAAGCTCGTGGAGGGGAGAGGGGCCAGGTTCACGCTCCTCTTCGGCTACGTCTTCCTCCTGCTCGCCTTCCTTTGGATGCTCCTCCTCTGGCAGGAGGGCTCCTCCTACTGGGAGGTGGCGCTGGCCTATGTGTTCGTCGGGATCGGCGTCGGTCTCGCAGGGACGCCGGCGTCCCACTCCCTCACCGGATCCGTCCCGGTCACGCGCGCCGGCATGGCCTCGGGCACCGCCGACCTGCAGCGCGATCTCGGCGGCGCGCTCCTGACGTCGGTGTTCGGCGCGCTCCTGGCGTCCGGGTACGCGTCTGCCGTGGGCGCGGCGATCGCGGCGTCACCGAACGCGGAGAAGGTCACGGACAGCACCCAGAGCCAGCTCCAGCTTTCCTTCGCGAGCGCCGAGGATCTCGCGGCGCAGAATCCGCAGTACGCGAGCGCGATCACCGCCGCAGCGAAATCGTCCTTCCTCGAGGGCGACGACTGGGCCTACACGGCAGGGGTCGTCGCTGTCCTGCTCGGCGCCGGTCTCGTCTTCCACTTCTTCCCTCGGAGGGACGAGGAGAGGAGGCTGCTCGCCGCGTACCACGCCGAGGACACCGGAGGGCGGACTTGATGCCGCCGGATCTGCGATGGTGCCCGAGATGAGCACGATCGTGGTCGGCTACGACGACGAGGACGCGGCCAAGCGGGCGCTCGAGCGGGCTCTGGAAGAGGCGAAGGCCTCCGGCGCGGAGCTCGTCGTCGTCTCGGTCGTGGAGTTCCCGCTCGACCCGGAGGGGCCGCAGAACTTCGGGACGCTCGACGACAGCCCCGCGCGCATGATCCCGCTCGTCATCCCGGAGGAGCTGGAGCCGGTGCTCGCGCACGCGCGGGAGCGTGTCGCCGCGACAGGGGTGAAAGCGGACTTCCTCTGGGCCGCGGGAGATCCCGCGAACGTGCTCGTTGACGTCGCGCGCGACCGCCGCGCCTCGCTCGTCGTGGTCGGATCGCACCACCACGGCTTCCTAGCCAAGCTCCTCGGCTCGGACGTGGCCGCTGAGGTCAAGCGGCACGCGGGCGCGGACGTGGTCGTCGTCGAGTAGGTCCGGCCCACGGTCGTGGGTGAGACGGCGTCGCGAATCGTCCTATTCGCGCTGGTCGCGGGTGCTAGTCCGATCGCGATCTTCGCCACGCTGGCCGTCCTCACGAGCCGGCGTGGGCGGGCGAACGGCATCGCGTTTCTCGCCGGGTTCATGCTCGGTCAGTCGGCGGCGTTCCTCGCGGCGTACCTCGTCGGCACAGCGGCGACGACCGACGGGGAGGCCAACGAGCACGTCGCCGCGGGGATGGAGCTCGCCTTCGGCCTCGCGCTGCTCGCGCTCGCCTGGCCGCAGTGGCGCCGCGCCGGGCCCGAGGCCGGCCCCGGCCCGAGCAGAACGAAGGCGCTCCTCGCGAGGCTCAAAGGGCTGCGGCCGGCCACCGCCTTCTCGGCGGGCACGCTCCTCGGCGTCGGCGGGATCAAGCGTCTCAGCATCACGATCGTGGCCGGCGCCCACGTCGGCATCGCCGGCCTGCTGCCCGTGGAGGATCTCGCGCTTGGCCTCCTCTACATCCTCGTCGCGGGTCTGCTCGTCTGGCTCCCCGTCTCCGTCTACCTGGTCGCCGGCGCGCACGCGGACGCGTGGATGGCGTCGGCCGAGGATTGGCTGACCGCGAACGAGCGGCGGCTCACGTTCGTCTCAACGCTCCTGTTCGGGTTCCTGCTCACCACCGATGCGCTCGTCCGGCTCGTGTGACGGCACGTCCATCGCCTATCGTGCTGCGACATGGATGAGATAGCGGCGATTCTCGCCATTCTCGCCGCGATCTTCTTCGCGCTGGCGGCGACGCTCTGGCAGCGAGCCTCGCTGGCCGTGGGCGTCGAGCCGGGGGACTCGAAGGCCTTCGCCAGGCTCCTGGCGAACCCGGTCTGGCTGCTCGGCCTGGTCACGCAGATCCTCGGCGTCGTGCTCCAGGCGGCCGCGCTCGACCGCGGGAGGGTGGCGATCATCCAGCCGCTTCTGGTGACCACGATCATCTGGGCGATGCCGCTTGGGTACTTCCTCACGGACCAGGTGATCTCCCGGCGCCACGTACTCGGCGCCGCGCTCGTCGTCGTCGGGCTCGCTGTCTTCGCGAGCGTCGGCGACCCCGCGGGCGGCATCGAGAACGCGCCGACGCGCGACTGGGTCATGGCGTTCCTCGTCATCGGCGCCGTCTGCGCAGGGCTGCTCCTCTTCGGCCGAAGCGGCGGTCTCTCGGCGAGGGCGGCCGTGTTCGGGGCGACGGCGGGGATGCTCTACGGGATCTCGGCCACATTGATGAAGCCGGTCGTCGAGGAGTTGCACGCCGACGGCGTGGCCGGCGTCCTGGAGTCCTGGGAGCTCTGGGTCATGGCGGTGACCGGGCTCGTCGGCTTCTATCTGCAGCAGATCTCGCTCGCGACCGGCCGGCTCGTGCCTTCGGTGGCCACGGTCTCGGTGGCGAACCCGGTCGTGAGCGTCCTGCTCGGCGTGCTCGTCCTCCAGGAGCGGCTCGACCAGCCGCCCGCGTGGCACGCCGTCGTGGCCGTCGGCGCGCTGGCTACGGCCCTCTTCGGGGCGACCGTCGTCGCCTCGGCCTCGGAGGAGGACCAGGAGCCCGAGCCGGCCGCCGGTCACCCCGCCGTCGCCTGAGGGCGCCGGGGCCGCGAGCCTGGAAAGGACATGGTCTCGACCGGCCAGATCTGCGTAGGATGGCGACGCGCCGAGTCCGCCGGAGGGAGGTCCTCGTGGGAGAGCCAGAGGTTGGTCACGAAGGAGCCCGGCGGCCGCGCGTCCTGATCCTGGGCGGAGGCTTCGGCGGGATCGGCGCCGCCCGGGCGCTGAAGGACGCCGAGGCCGACGTCGTGCTCGTCGACGAGCACAACTACCACACCTTCCAGCCGCTCCTCTACCAGCTCGCGACCGACCTGCTCGAGACCTCGGAGGTCGGGCATCCCCTGCGCGACCTCTTCCATGAGCAGGCGAACGTCGCAGTGCACCAGGACTCCGTGACGGCGGTCGACCTCGGCGGCCGCCGAGTGCACTTCGCCGAGATGGCGTCGCTCGACTACGACTACCTCGTCCTCGCGCTCGGCGCCCGGGTCAACTTCTTCGGCACCGAGGGCGCGTCCGAGCACGCCTTCCCCATGTACACGCTCGCGGACGCGGTGCGCTTCAAGGAGCACGTGCTGCGCAAGTGGGAGGCGGCGGACAAGGACCCGGCGCTCGTAGATGACGGAGCGCTCAATGTCGTAGTCGTCGGGGGCGGGCCGACCGGTGTCGAGAGCGCCGGCGCGCTGGCGGAGCTCTACCGCGGAGACTTCGCCAAGGACTATCCCGGCATGCCGCAGGAGCGGGCGCGGGTGACGCTCGTCGAGGCCGGGCCCGCGCTCCTGACCATGTTCAAGGCAGACATCCAGAAATATGCGAAGAAGGCCCTGGAGGAGCGCGGCGTGGACATCGTGCTCGGCGAGATCGTCGAGTCGGTCTCGCCGAGCCGGGTGACCCTGAAGTCCGGGCGGACGCTCCCGGCGCACACGCTCGTCTGGGGCGCGGGCCTGCAGGCGAGCCCGGTCGCCGACGGCCTCGGTCTGGCGCTCGAGAAGGGCAGCCGCGTGGTCGCCGCGCCGGACCTTTCGATCGAGGGGCACCCCGAGGTCTTCGCGGTCGGCGACATCGCCTGGATCACGGACACGAAGACGAACCGCGTCCTGCCCCAGCTCGGCTCCGTCGCGCTCCAGGCGGGCGAGCGGGCGGGCGCGAACATCGCGCGGCTGCTCGAGGGCAAGGAGAGCGAGCCGTTCGCCTACGTCGACAAAGGCACGATGGCGACCATCGGCCGGGCCTCCGCCGTGGTGCAGTTCCATCGCGGACGGACGCTGAAGGGCAAGGCGGCGTCGCTCGCCTGGGGCAGCGTCCACCTCGCATTGCTCTCGACCGGCGAAGACCGCGCGAAGGCCATGATCGAGTGGACCTGGGCCGGGTTCACCCACGAGCGCCCCGGCCGGATCACGGTGCGGACCGACGAGTAACGACGGAGAGGAGCACGGAATGAACCAACCAGCGCCGGCGGACGTCTTCGTCGTCTTCGGCATCACGGGCGACCTCGCGAAGGTGATGACTTTCCATTCGCTGTACCGGCTCGAGGCCCGCGGGCTCCTCGACTGCCCGATCGTCGGCGTCGCTGTCGACGAATGGTCGGAGGACGACCTCATCCAGCGCGCACGTGAGTCGATCACGGGAACGGGCGAGCAGCTCGACGAGGGCGTTTTCGACCGCCTCGCCAAGCGTCTCTCCTACGTGCAGGGCGACTTCGCCGACCCTGGCACCTACGACCGCGTCGGCAAGGCGATCGAAGGCGCGTCCACCCCCGTCTTCTACCTCGAGATCCCGCCGTTCCTCTTCGGGACGGTCGTCAAGAGCCTCGCCGACGCGGGGCTGATCGGATCGGGTCGCGTCGTGGTGGAGAAGCCCTTCGGCCACGACCAGACGTCCGCGCGCGCGCTCGCCGAAGAGCTGCACCAGTCGATCGACGAGTCGCAGCTCTACCGCATCGACCACTTCCTTGGGAAGATGGGCCTGACCGAGATCCTCTTCCTCCGGTTCGCCAACACGATGCTCGAGCCGGTCTGGAACCGGAACTACGTCGAGTGCGTCGAGATCACGATGGCGGAGGACTTCGGCGTCGAGGACCGGGGGCACTTCTACGACCCGGTCGGCGCTCTGCGCGACGTCGTCGTGAACCACCTGATGCAGGTGGTCGCCGCCACGGCTATGGAGCCGCCCGCCGGGGGCGATCCGGCGACGCTAAAGGACGGGATGGTCGCGCTCTTCCGCTCGGTGCGCACGGCGGACCCGGCCCACTACGTGCGCGGCCAGTATGACGGCTACCTGAGCATCGACGGCGTCGCTGTGGACTCGACCACGGAGACGTACGCGGCGCTGCGCCTCGACATCGACAGCTGGCGCTGGTCGGGGGTGCCCTTCTTCATTCGCACAGGGAAGCGCCTCCCGGTCACGCAGACCGAGGTGCGGCTCGTCTTCAAGCACGCGCCCCGCCTCGGGTTCGAGGTGCTCGACCGGGAACACGGCGAGCCCGACCAGTTCGTGATCAAGCTCGACCCGTCGACCGGCGTGCAGATCGTCCTCATCTCGCACCGGGCCGACGCCGTAAAGGCCGAGCCGATCACTCTGGACATGGAGTTCGCGGAGGAGGGCGGCGAGGGACCAACTCCCTACGAGGTCCTGCTGCACGCCGCCATGGTCGGCCAAAGTGTCCGCTTCACCCGTCAGGACGGCGTGGAGGAGACCTGGCGGATCATGCAGCCGCTGCTCGACTCGCCGCCGCCCGTGCATCCGTACGCGCCAGGCTCCTGGGGCCCAAACGCGGCCGACGAGCTCGTCGCGGGGCAGGGCAAGTGGCACGGCCCATGGGTGACGGAATGAGCACCCCGTCGAGTGATGCACAACGGAGCGCAGCCGCGCCCTCGCCGTTCCCGCCCATCGCCGACTACGCGTTCCTCTCGAACTGCCACACCGGCGCCCTCGTCGCCCCGGACGGGGCCGTCGACTGGCTCTGCATCCCGTCCTTCGACTCGCCGAGCGTCTTCGGGAGCCTGCTCGATCGCGGCGCCGGTGCGTTCCGGATCGGGCCCTTCGGCATTAACCACCCAGCAGCGCAAGGCTACGAGCCCGGGACCAACGTTCTCGTGACGACGTGGAAGACCCCGACCGGCTGGATCGTCGTCCGCGACGCCCTCACCATCGGCCCCTGGGACCACGAGGACCAGGTCACGCCCCACACGCGCCCGCCGGCCGACGACGACGCCGACCACATGCTCGTCCGGACGGTCGAGTGCCTGGACGGAACCGTCGAGGTCGAGCTCGTCTGCGAGCCGGTGTTCGACTACGGACGGGTCCCGGCCGAGTGGTCGCTCGCAGACGGCCGGCACACCGCCGACGCGAGCGGCGCCGGCGTCACTTTCCGGCTTCAGACCGACATGGCGCTCGGCATCGAGGGCGACCGCGTCCGGGCCAGGCATGCGCTCACCCCCGGTGAGCACGTCTTCTGCTCGCTCTCCTGGGCCGAGAACCTGGCCTCGCCGCAGGACGTCGAGGAGGCGAAGCAGTGCCTCGACGCCACGGTTCGCTACTGGCGCTCCTGGCTGGGGCGGGCACGGCTGCCCGACCACCGCTGGCGGGACGCGATCCAGCGGTCGGCGCTCGCGATCAAGGGGCTGACCTACATGCCGACGGGAGCCACGGTTGCCGCGCTCACGACGTCGCTTCCCGAGACGCCCGGCGGCGAGCGCAACTGGGACTACCGCTACACCTGGATGCGCGACACGACCTTCACGCTCCGGGCCCTGCACTTCCTGAACCTCGACTGGGAGGCGGACGAGTTCATCCAGTTCGTGGCCGACCTCGAGCCGAACCACGACGGCGGCCTCCAGATCATGTACGGGATCGACGGCCGGCGGGACCTGACCGAGTCGACCGTCGACAACCTCTCCGGCTACGCAGGCGCACGCCCGGTGCGGATCGGCAACGGCGCCTTCGCGCAGCGCCAGAACGACGTCTTCGGCGCGGTCCTCGACTCCCTCCTGCTCCACATCCGCAGGAGTCAGCGTCTGCCCCGTCGCCTCTGGCCGATCATCGAGTCCCAGGCGAAGTGCGCCATGGACGTCTGGCGCGACCCCGACCAGGGGATCTGGGAGGCCCGCGGCGCGCCGCAGCACTACGTCTCCTCCAAGCTCATGTGCTGGGTCGCGCTCGACCGCGCCGCCGACCTGGCGGGCATCCGTGGCGACGCCGAGCTCGAGGCCGCGTGGCGCGCCACTGCGGAGGAGATCAAGGCCGACATCCTCGAGCACGGCGTCAGCGAGCGGGGTGTGCTCCGCCAGCACTACGAGACGGACTCGCTCGACGCCTCCGTCCTCCTGGCCCCGATCTTCGGCTTCCTGCCGTCCGACGACGAGCGCCTCCGCGCCAGCGTCCTCGCCATCGACGAGGAGCTGACGGAGAACGGCTTCGTCTTGCGCTACCGCACCGACGAGACCGACGACGGCCTCTCCGGCAAGGAGGGCACGTTCCTCATCTGCTCGTTCTGGCTCGTCTCGGCGCTGGCGACAATCGGTGAGGAGCAGCGCGCACGCGACCTCATGGAGCGCCTGCTCCGGATCGCCTCGCCCTTCGGCCTGTACGCGGAGGAGTTCGAGACGGGCACGGCTCGCCACCTCGGCAACTTTCCCCAGGCCTTCTCGCACCTGGCCCTGATCGAGGCGGCCGCCCGCATCATCTTCACCGAGCTCGTGGAGGAGGTCTCATGACCGAGACTTACGACGTCGTCATCATCGGAAGCGGCGCTGGAGGCGGGACGCTCGCCCACCGCCTCGCGCCCTCCGGGAAGCGGATCCTCCTGCTCGAGCGGGGCGGCTGGCTTCCCCGCGAGCCGCAGAACTGGCTCGCGCAGGACGTGTTCGTCGACAACCGGTACGTCTCGTCGGAGACCTGGTACGACGCCAAGGGGAAGGCGTTCCAGCCGCAGGTCCACTACTTCGTCGGGGGCGCGACCAAGCTCTACGGCGCGGCGCTGTATCGGCTCCGCCGCGAGGACTTCGGCGAGCTCCGGCACCACGACGGGATCTCGCCGGCCTGGCCGATCTCCTACGACGACCTCGAGCCGTACTACACGCAGGCCGAACAGCTCTACCAGGTTCACGGCGCCCGGGGCGAGGATCCGACCGAGCCGGACACGAGCGCTCCGTATCCGCACCCGGCCGTTTCGCACGAGCCGCGCATCCAGCAGCTGTCGGACGACCTCGCGGCGGCCGGCTACCACCCCTTCCACGCTCCGTGCGGGATCCTCCTCGACGAGTCGAACCCGGCCTACAGCACGTGCGTCCGGTGCGCCAACTGCGACGGTTTCCCCTGTCCGCTGCACGCCAAGTCCGACGCGGAGGTGATCGCCGTGCGGCCGGCGCTCGAGCACGCGAACGTCACGCTGCTCACCAACGCTCGGGTAGTCCGGCTGGAGACGAACGAGGCCGGCACGGTGGTGACGAGCGTCGTCACCGAGCACGACGGGGAGACCGAGACTTTCGCCGCCGACATCGTCGTCGTCTCGTGCGGCGCGGCGAATTCGGCGCGGCTCCTGCTCGAGTCGGCGACCGACAAGCACCCGAACGGCCTCGCCAACGGCTCCGACCAAGTCGGCCGCAACTTCATGTTCCACGACAGCACGGCCGTCCTCGCCCTCTCGCGTGAGGAGAATCCGACCGTTTACCAGAAGACCCTCGGGCTGAACGACTTCTACTTCGGCACGGACGACTTCGAGTTCCCGCTCGGCAACGTCCAGATGGTGGGAAAGTCGCAGGCGCCGATGTTCCGAGGGGAGAAGCCGGTCGAGACGAAGCTGGCGCCGCAGTGGTCCCTCGAGCGGATCGCCCGGCACGCCATCGACTTCTGGCTCTCGACCGAGGATCTGCCGCGGCCCGACAACCGCGTCACGGTCGACAAGGAGGGGAAGGTGACCCTCAGCTACACGGAGACCAACTCCGAGGCGAGGAAGCGGCTGTACAAGAAGGTGAAGTCGATCGTCGGGAGCCTGGACATGAACCCGGGCCACCTCGTGCACCGCTTCGCCTACATGAAGAACGAGATCCCGGTCGCCGGATGCGCGCACCAGGCCGGGACCTGCCGCTTCGGCACCGACCCGGCCGACTCCGTGCTGGACACCGACTGCCGCGCGCACGAAGTGGACAACCTCTACGTCGTCGACACGAGCTTCTTCCCGGCGATCGGAGCGGTGAACCCGGCCCTGACCGCAATGGCGAACGGGCTTCGGGTCGGTGACCACCTGCTCGCCCGGATAGCGTGACGGCGGCCTCCCAGCGCGGCATCGACGTCGAGATCGCCGCTGGCGACCAGCGTGCCGCCGTCGTCTTGCACGGCGGCGGCCTCCGTGCCTACTCCGCCGGCGGCCGCGAGCTGCTCGACGGCTTCCCCGCGGACGAGGCGCCCACATCCGGACGCGGGCAGGTGCTGATTCCCTGGCCCAATCGACTCGAGGACGGCGCCTATGACTTCGACGGCCGCTCTCACCAGCTTCCGGTGAACGAGCCGGAGACGGGGGACGCGATCCACGGCCTCGTCCGCGACGAGGTCTGGTCGATTCGCGAGCAGGGTGCGGACCGGGTCGTCGTAGGGCATGAGCTGGAGCCCTGCCCCGGCTACCCCTTCGCGCTGTCGCTCCGGATCGAGTACGCGCTTTCGGAGCGCGGATTGACGGTCCGCACCTCCGCGAGCAACGTCGGGAGCGACGCTTGCCCCTTCGGGAGCGGCCAGCATCCGTATGTCACGCTCGGAACGCCGGTCGTCGACTCGCTGCTGCTCGCCGCTCCCGGCCGAACGGTGATCCAGCACGACAAGCGTGGCCTCCCCGTCGCGAGGGAACCGGTCGAGGGCACCGAGTACGACTTCCACCGCCCGCGGGAGATCGGCGCGACGACGCTCGACCACGCCTTCACCGACCTCGAGCGCGGTGACGACGGCCTTGCCCGGGTGGAGTTGCGCGACCCCAGGAGCCGCGCTGGGCTCACCCTCTGGGTCGACGAGAGCTACCGCCACCTGCAGCTCTTCACCGGAGACCCGCTCCCCGATGTCAGCCGCCGCAGCCTCGCGATCGAGCCGATGACCTGCCCGGCGAACGCGTTCCGGACCGGTGAGGATCTCACTCGCCTGGAGCCGGGGGCTTCGCTCACGAGCGTCTGGGGCATCGTCCCAGGGTGATCACGGCGGCGTCGGTAGAAGGAGCACCAACACGCCTCCGAAGATCAGGAGGCCGATGCCCACCGAAAGCAGGCCGTAGCGCACGGCCCGCACCGGCATCTGCGTGCTGATGCCGACGAGAAAGAGCACGCTCGCGAGGATGACGGTGGTCCGAATGTAGTTGTCGGCAGTCTCCGCAGCGTCCTCTCCTTCGGTGAGGAGCTCGTCCGCCTCTCGATCCAGCTCGCGCGAGTCGGCCAGGCCCGTCGGCACGTATTCCGGCATCACCTGCGGCCCGGCTGGGGCATCGGGGTTCGTAAACGGATCGGTCTCCAACCACGCGTCGAAGGCAACCCGGTACTGCGGCCTGAAGCGCCGTTCGGCGACCTCCATTGCCTTCTGGTCGCCGGCGATGTACGCGGTGAACCAGGCGTTGAACGTCGATGCGTCCGCGGCGCGGAAGGTGACGGATTCCTGGAACGCGCGGTTCGCCTTCGTGCGTGTGGTCGCTGCCTGGGCGAGTGCGAGCGACGACTCGGTTCCCCACTTGGCAGCCGAGAAGCCGGAGTACGCAGCGACGATCGTGACGATCGAGAGGAGGACCGCTTCGCCAATGGCGAGCGTGCGGTCTTGCCGGCTCTGCCCACCGGAGTGCCTGCCGTGCCGGCCGATCTCGCTGCCGACATCGGTCGCCGAAAACCCCTCGGACACGGGAGCGATTGTCGCGAACGGCCCTGACGACTCTGCCGGCTCACGGGTGCATGTCGTTCCGAAGGCGTGCCGATTGAGACCAACTTCGGAACCTGCATCGTCGCCGAGGCAGACCTCGAGGCGAGCACCGAGCACGACGGCAAGATCGTCTGCCGTCTGCCCTAGACGGTCCTCGGGCACGATTGGGCCCGATCTGACACGATCGCGCCGGTGCCGGCGCAAGCGAGAGCAGGGGCGACCGTCCACGCCTTCGACGACGACGTGACCGCGGTGACGTGAGCACGCTCGCGGTCTCCACCGTCGACCTCGCCCGCGTCCAGTTCGCGACCACGTCCCTGTACCACTTCCTGTTCGTCCCGCTGACGCTCGGGCTCGCCCCGCTCGTCGCCCTCATGCAGACGCTGTGGCACAGGAGCGGGAACGACGCCTGGCTCAGGCTCACGCGCTTTTTCGGGACGCTGCTCCTGATCAACTTCGCCATCGGCGTCGCGACCGGGCTCGTGCAGGAGTTCCAGTTCGGGATGAACTGGTCGATCTACTCGGCGTTCGTGGGCGACGTCTTCGGAGCGCCACTCGCGATCGAGGGGCTGGCAGCCTTCTTCCTCGAGTCCACGTTCCTCGGGCTCTGGATCTTCGGCTGGAACAAGCTCGGCCCGCGCCTCCACCTGGCGACGGTCTGGCTGTTCGCGCTCGGGAGCTTCCTCTCGGCGTTCTTCATCATGGTCGCCAATTCGTGGATGCAGCGCCCCGTCGGTTCGACGATCACCGAGGGTCGCGCCGAGCTGACGAGCATCTGGGAGCTGCTCACCAACCGATTCGCGATCTGGGCCTTCGTCCACGTCATCCTCGTCGGGCTGACGACGGCGGCAGTCGTCGTCCTCGGTGTCTCCTGCTGGCACTTTCTCCGCGGTCGCAACGTGGAGATCTTCCGGCCCGCCGCGAAGCTGGCCCTGATCGTCCTCGTGCCGGTCTCCGCGGTGAACCTGTGGTGGGGAAGCCACCTGGGGATCGTCATCACCGAGTACCAGCCGATGAAGATCGCCTCGACCGAGGCGCAATGGGACACCTGCCAGCCGTGCGCGTTTTCGCTCTTCCAGATCGGCGGCTTCACCGTGGAGGATCAGACGCCGAGCTTCTCGATCCAGATTCCGGGCCTCCTTTCCTTCCTCGCCACCGAGTCTTTCGACGGTGAGGTACGGGGCATGAACGAGGTTCAGGCCCAGTACGAGGAGCAGTACGGCCCCGGGAACTACATCCCGCCCGTCCGCGCGACCTACTGGAGCATGCGGGTCATGGCCTACCTGGGCACTCTCGTCTTCCTGGTTGCCGCGGTGGGCGCCTTCCTCATGTGGAAACAGCGGCTGGAGCGGACGCGCTGGTTTCTCTGGCTCGCCGTCGCCTCGATCCCGTTGCCCTACCTCGCCGCCCTGGCTGGTTGGCTGCTCACGGAGATGGGGAGGCAGCCCTGGATCGTCCAGGGGCTGCTCAAGACCGCCGACGCCAACTCGCCGAGTGTGAGCACGACGACGATCGCGCTCAGCTTGAGTCTCTTCGCCGCGCTCTACGGGCTCCTCGCCGTCCTCGACTTCGTGCTCATGCGCCACTACGCTCGCCTCGACCCGCCCCAGGTCGGAGGGGAGGGCGGCGAGGCCGCTCCCGCGCCCGGGTACTGATGGATCTCCAGCTCCTCTGGTTCCTGCTTATCGCCTTCTTCTGGGCGGGCTACTTCCTGCTCGAGGGCTTCGACTTCGGCGTCGGCATGCTGCTTCCGTTCCTTCCCGCGGACGAACGTGAGCGGCGCGTCATGTTCGAGTCGATCGGCCCCGTGTGGGACGGCAACGAGGTGTGGCTGGTCGTTGCCGGCGGCGCGACGTTCGCCGCCTTCCCGAGCTGGTATGGGACCATGTTCTCGGGCTTCTACGTCGCCCTGCTACTCATCCTCGCCTTCCTGATCGTCCGCGTCGTCTCCTTCGAGTGGCGCGAGAAACGGGAGAGCCCACGCTGGCGGGCGACCTGGATGTGGGCGAACACGATCGGGAGCGCAGGGGCGGCGCTCATCTGGGGGGTGGGGCTGGCGAACCTCGTGCACGGCGTGCCGATCGACTCCGACGGCCATTTCGCCGGCGACTTTTTCGACCTCTTCAGCCCCTACACCGTGGTCGCCGGGCTCGCAGCCGTGGTGCTCTTCGCCTTCCACGGCGCCACCTTCCTGTCGCTGAGGACGAGCGGCGACCTGCTCGAGCGTGCACGCCACGCCTCCCGGCGGCTCGCGCTGCCTGCGGCGGTCGTCGCCGGAGGCTTCGTCGTCTGGACGGTGGCGGTCGCGGTCGACCGGAACGACAAGGACGTCTTTCCGCCGGTTCTTCCGGCCGCAGCAGGGATCCTGGCGCTCGCCCTGGCGGTGGTCTTTGCGTTCTCCATGCGGAGCGGCTGGGCGTTCACCATGACCGGCGCCGGCGCCGTGCTGATGGTGGCGACGCTCTTCACGAGCCTCTACCCGCGCGTGATGGTCTCACAACCCGAGTTCGGCAACAGCCTCACGGTCGAGACCGCCTCCTCCTCGCACTACGCGCTCACGGTGATGACGGTCGCCGCCGCGATCCTGGCGCCGGTCGTGCTCCTCTACCAGGGCTGGACCTACCACGTCTTCCGCGAGCGGCTCCAGATCGAGGAAGAGCCCGGGAGCTCCTAGCATATGATCGACCGGCGCCTTGTGCGACGCGCGAAGGCCGTGCGCGCGCTCCTGGCCGCCGACGCGCTGCTCGCGGTCCTCGCCGCGCTCCTCGTTCTGGCGCAGGGCGTCCTCCTCGCGCGCGTCGCCGCACGCGGCTTCGAGGGCGCGTCTCTGGACGAACTGACGCCGGCGCTCATCCTCCTCGTCGCTGTCGCGGCGTGTCGTGGCGCCGCCGCATGGAGCTTTGAGGTCGTCGGAAGGAGGGCGGCGGCGAGCACGCTGTCCGGGCTCCGTCTCGATCTGGTCGAGCGCCGGCTCCGGGACCGGCCCGCGGCGCTCGACGGTGCGGAGAGCGCCGAGGTCGCGACGGTGGCCGTCGGCGGCGTCGACGCGCTCGAGGCGACCTTCGCCCGCTATCTCCCGCAGGTCGTCCTCGCCGTCGCCGTCCCGGTCGCCGTGCTCGGCCTGGTCGCCTCGATCGACCTCGTCTCCGCCGGGATCATGCTGCTGACGCTCCCGCTTGTCCCCGTCTTCATGTGGCTCGTCGGCCGCTACACGGAGCGGCGCACGCGCCGGCGCTGGGAGGCGCTCCGGCTCCTGGCCACGCACTTCCTGGACATCGTCAGAGGCCTGCCGACGCTGCGCGCCTTCAATCGGGGCGAGGCGCAGGCAGAGCAGATCGCCCGTGTCGGCGACGAGTACCGGCGCGCGACGATGGGAACGCTGCGCGTGTCGTTCCTGTCCGGGACCGTGCTCGAGCTCGCGGCGACACTCGGGATCGCCCTCGTCGCCGTGACCGTCGGTGTCCGCCTCGTCGAGGGAGGGCTCGGACTCGAGGCCGGCCTGACGGTGCTCGTTCTCGCGCCCGAGCTCTATCTCCCCCTTCGCAACCTCGCCGCGCAGTTCCACACCAGTGCGGACGGCCTCGCGGTGGCCGGGCGGCTCCTCGACCTCGTGGAAGAGCCGGCCCGCAAGCCGGCCGGGACGGCGGCGCCCTCCGACCTGCGCGACGCGCCGGTCCGGTTCGAGCGCGTCTCGTTCTCGTATCCGTCGCGAGGCCGCCTCGTGCTCGACCGCGTGGATCTCGAGCTCGAGCCTGGCGAAACTGTCGCCCTCACCGGCCCGAGCGGGGGAGGCAAGAGCACTCTGGTCTCGCTTCTCTTGCTCCTGGCCGAGCCCAACGCCGGCTGCGTGACCGCGGGCGGCTTCGACCTCGCGCGCTGCGATCCGGGTGAGTGGAGGTCGGGGATCGCATGGGTACCGCAGCGTCCAACGCTCTTCCGGGCGACGGTGGCCGAGAACATCCGCCTCGGCGCTCCCGGGGCGGCGGACGCCGACGTGCGCGCCGCGGCGGGGCTGGCCGGAGCGCACGAGCTCGTGACGGCGCTCCCGGACGGCTACGAGACGGTCGTTGGCGACGGCGGCCGGCAGCTCTCGGCCGGGCAGGTGCGGCGGGTCGCACTCGCTCGGGCCTTCCTGCGCGACGCGCCGCTCGTAATCCTTGACGAACCGACCGCCGACCTCGATCCGGAGAGCGCCGAGCTCATCGGAGTCGCGGTCGAGCGACTGCTTGCGGATCGCACGACTCTGCTCGTCACCCACCGTCCCGACCTGGAGACGCTCGCCGACCGCGTCGTCCGGTTGGCCGGCGGCCGGATCGTGGAGACATCGGCGGCAGCGGCGTGATGGAGACCGTCCGGGAGCTCACCGCGTTCGCCGGGGTCCCAGCCCGGCGGCTGGCGCTCGCCGTGCTCCTTGGGACCGTGGCGGTCGCCTGCGGCGTGGGCCTGATGACCTCGGCCGGCTACCTCATCTCCCGCGCCGCCGAGCAGCCGCCGATCCTGTCCCTCACGGTGACCATCGTCGTCGTTCGCTTCTTCGGTCTCGCGCGACCGCTGGCGCGCTACCTCGAGCGGCTGTCCTCGCACGACGTTGCCCTGCGCTCGCTCGCCCGGATCCGCTCCCGCTTCTACGAGCGCATCGTGCCGCTCGCGCCGGCCCAGCTCGAGGGCTACCGCCGGGGCGAGCTGCTCAACCGGATGGTCGCGGACGTCGACGTGCTCCAGGGCCTCTACCTCAGGGGAGTGGGCCCGCCGGTGATCGCGGCCGTCACGGGCGCAGCCTGCGTCGTCCTCGCCGCTGTGCTCCTTCCGGCCGCCGGGCTGGTCCTCGCCGGCGGTCTGCTCGTGGCCGGCGTGGCCGTGCCGCTCTTCGCGTCGGGGGCGAGCCGCTCCGCCGCGCACCGGCAGGCGGCGGCCCGCGGGGAGCTGACCGCCGAGCTGGTCGAGCTCCTACGAGGCGCGCCCGAGCTCGTCGCCTACGGGCGCGAGGAGGACGCGCTCGCCCGCGTCCGGGCGGCGGACGCCGAGCTCGCGAGGCTCGGCCGGCGCGACGCGCTCGCGGCCGGAGCCGCCGACGCGCTCATGATCCTCGTCGCGGGAGCGACGGTTGCGGGCGTTCTCGCCGTCGCGGTGAGCGCACACGACGCAGGCACGCTCGACCGGGTGCTCGTGGCGACGCTGGCCCTCCTCGCGCTCGCGTCCTTCGACTCCGTGCTTCCGCTCCCTGGCGCGGCGCGCGAGCTCCCGGGGGTCCTCGCCGCCGGGCGCCGCGTCCTCGAGACGATGCGGGGCGAGCCGGCCGTGCGCGACCCGGAGCGCCCGCTTGCTCCGCCTCCCCCAAGCCCGGCGGTGGCGCTGGAGGAGGTCACCGCGCGCTACGGCAACGAGGAGCCCGTGCTGAGAGGACTCGACCTGCGCCTCGAGCCGGGGCAGCGGGTCGCGCTTGTCGGCGCGAGCGGTGCCGGGAAGACGACGGTCGCAAACCTGCTCCTCCGCTTCCTCGATCCCGACCAGGGCCGCGTGACCATCGCCGGGCGCGACGTCCGCGATCACAGCCAGGACGACGTGCGCGCGACCTTCGCTCTTGCAGGGCAGGACGCGCACTTGTTCGACTCCACGATCCGCGAGAACCTCAGGCTCGCGAGGCCGGCTGCATCGGAACGGGAGCTGGAAGAGGCGCTCGCTCGCGCTCGCCTGAGCGACTGGGTCGCGTCGCTTCCGGACGGCCTCGATACACACGTGGGCGAGGAGGGAGCGAGGCTTTCGGGCGGCCAGCGACAGCGGCTCGTGCTGGCACGCGCGCTGCTCGCCGATGCGCCCGTCCTGATCCTCGACGAGCCGACCGCGCACCTCGACCGGCCTACCGCCCGGGCGCTCATGGACGACGTGCTCGACGCAGCGGACGAGCGAACCGTGCTCCTGATCACGCACCGGCCTGAGGGTCTGGATCGCATGGACGAGATCGTGAGTCTTCCGGGAACGTGAGGGGGCGCTGATGATCGACCTCGAGGTGTTCGGCAGGACCGAATCGATGCAGACGGTCGCCGCGCGCCTCGACGAGCGCGACGGCGTGAGCAGGGTCAGGCTCGTCGGCGCGACCAGAGAGGGCCACTCCGTGGTCTCCGCGAGCCTCCACCCGAGGACGGTCGACGCGGTGCTTGACGACCTGCGCCGGCAGGGAGTTCCCGACGAGGACATCGCGCTCGCGCGAGTGGAGCTCATCGGCTCACTGGCGACGGGGCGGGCGGAAGCCGGCATCGTTTGGGCGGACGTCGTCGGGACCGCCTGGCTGAACGCACGTCCGATCGCGCGCTACCTGGCGTTCATGCTCGTGGCCGGCGTCATCGCCGGCTACGGAGTCGCCGAGGACAACGACATCCTGATCGTGGGCGCGATGGCTGTCAGTCCCGACCTCCTGCCGATCACCGGAATCGCCGTCGGGGCGGTCGCGCGACTCCCGGGCCTCGCTGCCCGTGCGCTCCTGACGCTCGCGCTGGGCCTCGGAGTCGCCAGCGCGGCGGCGGCCCTGTCGACGTTCGCGCAGGATCGTCTCGACCTCGTCCCGTCCGGCTTCGCCCTCGAGCAGACCGGCGTGCTCGGAGGGCTCACGGAGGTCAGCGACGAAACGATCGTCGTCGCGCTCGTCGCGGGCGTGGCCGGGATGCTGGCGCTCGAAACCCGCGCCAGCGCCGGCGTGGGCGTGGCGATTTCGGTGACGACGATCCCCGCCTCCGCCTATCTCGGCGTCGCGGCGGGGCTGGGCGAGCTCGAGGAGGCGGTGGGCGCCCTCGGTGTGCTGGGTGTGAACGTCTTGATGATCGTCGTCGGCGCGGTCGCCACCCTCGAGCTTCAGGGCAGGTTCACGCGACGCCGCGCTGCGCGAGCGCCGGAAGCGACCTAAGCCTCGAGGGCCTGGCTGTCCCAGAGGTTGATGCCGCTCTCGGTCGCGTAGCGGTCGATCTCGTCGAGCTCGTCGTCCGTGAAGTCGAGCCGGTCGAGCGCAGCCACGTTCTCCTCCAGCTGTGCGACGCTCGACGCGCCGATGAGCGTCGATGTCACGCGATCGTCGCGGAGGGTCCAGGCGAGCGCCATCTGCGCGAGCGTCTGACCGCGCCGCCCCGCGATCTCGTTCAGCGCCCTGATCTTGTCGAGCGTGTCCTCGCTGAGCATGTCCTCCGAGAGCGCGTAGTCGCGTGCGGCGCGCGATCCCTCCGGGATCCCGTCCAGGTACTTGTCGGTGAGCAGGCCCTGGGCGAGCGGCGAGAACGTGATGCAGCCGATCCCCTCCTCGCCGAGGACCTCGAGGAGGTCGGGCTCGATCCACCGGTTCAGAAGCGAGTACGACGGCTGGTGGATCAGGAGGTTCACGCCGAGGTCGCGGAGAATCGCCGCAGCCTCGCTCGTCCTCTCCGCCGAGTAGGAGGAGATGCCGACGTAGAGCGCCTTGCCCTGGTGGACCGCGGTCGCCAGCGCGCCCACAGTCTCCTCGAGCGGCGTGTCCGGCGTGGGACGGTGCGAGTAGAAGATGTCGACGTAGTCGAGGCCTATCCGCCCGAGGCTCTGGTCGAGGCTCGCCAGCAGGTACTTCCGCGACCCACCTTCGCCGTAGGGGCCGGGCCACATGTCCCAGCCGGCCTTGGTGGAGATGACGAGCTCGTCGCGGTACGGCGCCAGGTCGGAGGCGAGTAGGCGCCCGAAGTTCTCCTCGGCGGAGCCGTAGGGCGGCCCGTAGTTGTTGGCAAGGTCGAAGTGCGTGATCCCGAGGTCGAACGCACGGCGCACGATCGCCCGGCTCGTCTCCAGCGGACGGTCGTGGCCGAAGTTCCACCAGAGGCCGAGCGAGACCGCCGGTAGGTCCAGTCCGCTCCGTCCCGAGCGGCGGTAGAGCATGCGGTCGTAGCGGTCGTCTGCGGCGATCCAGGGAACGGCGCGGGCCCTCCTCCGTCTGCGGTATACCTGATCTTCGCTTCGCCAGCGAACCCGCGCCGGTTACCGTCCTGCGGTCCTGAGCGCGGGGCCTGTCAAGCCTGTCTTTCGAGTCAACCGCGCAGTACGATCTGCGCTTGACCGCGGACCGGACCGGCGAGACGAGGATCGGCGCCAGGTTGCGGGAGCTTCGCCGCGACCGGGGCATGACGATGGCCGAGCTGGCGACGGCAACGGGCTTGACCAGCGGGTTCCTCAGCCAGCTGGAGCGCGACCTCACCTCCGTCTCGCTCTCGTCGCTCGCGCGGATCTGCGCCGCGCTCGACGTCCGCTTCGGCGACGTCCTGGATACGGCGCCGACGGGAGCGGTCATCCGCCGCAAGGATGCCCGGGCCTGGACCGGCATCGGCGCCCACGTCGACCTGCTCCTCAGCTCGCGCGACGAGAAGCGGTTCCATCTCATGGAGTCGCACATCCCGCCCGGTGCAGGGGCCGGGGAGACCCTGTACACGTTCCCCGCCGACGTCGAGCTCGTCTACGTGCTCTCGGGCAGCCTCGAGGTGCAGGCCGAGGGAAAGCTGTTCCGGGTCGACGCCGGCGACACCCTCACCTATTCCCCGCGGGAGCCGCACACGTGGCGGAACCCGTCCGAGGGCGAGGACGCGGTCGTGCTCTGGTTCTCGGTCCCGAACCCGCATTCATCGGGCCACGAGGGTGAGCCCGTCTAGCCGCAGCCCTCGCGGCGGGGCGAGGTCGACCAGCACCGGGATCTCGAGCACGACGGCGTGCCAGCGCTCGCCTTCGAGCTGCGCAGTGAGCGTGGCCGCGTCCGAGACGAGCGTGTCATCGGCTCTGGCTCCGTCGGCCCAGAGGGTCGTGGGTCTTCCGCTGCTCGCGCTGACCGTCAGCCGAAGCGTGCCGGCACCGTAGACCCAGAGCGGCGCCTGCCGCTCGTCCATGAAGTCGCCGGTCCAGCCTTCGCAGAAGAAGGGCGGATTCCGGTCGGGCTCGGGCACCGGGGCGCCGAGCTCGCCTCCCGCCTCGCGCGTGAAGAGCGTCACGCGGCCGCTTCGGGCTCCCGGCGAGAACCCGTGCTCGAGGAGGCCGTTCCACCCGAACCAGGCGCCGGGGACCTTGCCCTGGACGTACATCCCGGCGTGGAAGGTCACGAACTCGATCCCGAGCTCCTCCAGCGTCTCCTCGTCCCCCGGCAGCCAGACGCCGCAGGAGAGCCGGTTGCGCAGGAAGTAGAAGTCGAACGGCGGCGACGGGACGAGCGTCGAGTACCCGCCCGGGCGCTGGCGCGGCGCCTGGAGCTGGTAGTAGTCGTACACGCTCCCGTAGTGAATCCCGGGCTCGAACATCGGGAGCTCGAGCACGCGTCCTTCCCGGGCCTCCCGCAAGACCGCGTAGGCCCGGTTTCCCGGATCGTCCGCCGAGGCGCGGAGGGGGAAGACGAGGAGGTCCGCGGCCACGAGCGCGAGCAGCACGCCGGCGGCCGCGGCGGCGCGCCGGCCTGACCGGCCGACGATGCGCGCGGCCGCGAACGCCGCCAGCGCGGCGAGGGCGAGGTCGGCGATCGGCATCAGCCGCCCCGGGACGCGCGGGAAGCGAAGCGGGGGGAAGACGTCCCAGAGCCAGCCGTACAGCGGGATGGTCGTCCCCAGCGCCAGCACGGGCGGGATCACGGCTGCCGCCACGAGCACGACGGCGAGCGCACGCCGGCGGCTCCGCCACAGGACGACCGCTCCGATTGCCGCCAGCACCGGCAGGAGCCAGCCTGTGTAGACGAAGCGCTCGGGCTCGCTCGGGCGCCAGCGGCTGAGCAGGTCGAACCAGGAGGCGGAGAACTCCCCGACCTCCTGCAGCGACCGGCCGCCGCTCTCGGCGGAGTCGCGCACGATGGTCAGGTGGATCGCGAGCCCGACCCCGACGGCGGCGACGAGCGCGGCGGCGGCCCAGGCGGCGGCGAGGGGCGCCGCGCGGATCGCGAGGTAGACGGCGACGAAGGGAATGACGCCGAGGGCGAGGTGCGGCTGGCCCGAGAGCGGGACGGACACGATCGCGGCCGCGCTGAGCGCGCCCCACGCATGGCGGCGCCAGCCCTGCGCCGCGCGCGCCCGCTCGTAGGCGAAGAGCGCGAGGGGCAGCAGAACCGCGATCCAGGCGAGCAGGTGGGTGCCGCTCTGGCTGACGCGGTACGGAGCGATCGCGAACGCCAGGCCGCCGAGCGCTGCGGCGGCGGGCGGGAGGTCGAGCGTCCGCAGCCAGCCGTACGTGAGGAGGCCGGCGGCGACGATTGTCGCGAGCAGGAGGGCGTTCCACGCGACGACCGGGCCGAAGGCGGCGTCGAGCGGCCAGAAGACGATGCCGAAGGGCCAGCCGGCCAGGATCACCTGCGGGTCGACGAGGGGCTGGAAGCTGTAGGGATCGATCCAGGGCGCCGCGCCCCGCTCGAGCTGGTGCCCGACGAGCCAGAAGCGGTAGACCGCCTGCAGGTGGTCGCCCGCGACGGGCTCGCCGTCGCCCTCGCCCCCGTCCGAGATGAAGTCGCTCCCGAACGAGAGGCTCGCCGGCAGCGTCGCGACGAAGGCGGCGAGGAGGTAAAGCGCTAGGAGAGCGAGCGCGCGGCTTCGACGAGCATGTCGAAGTCGGATACCTCTGACGCGCCGTACCGCCATGCGCCGCGGATGATGCCCTGTCCGTCGACCACGAAGGCGGCTCTGCGGGCGACGCCGGTGAGTCCGCGAAACTGCTGTTCGATCCCCAGGGCCCGGACCGCCTCGCCTGTCCAGTCCGAGAGGAGGGGGACGTCGATGTCCAACGCCTGCCGCCAGGCCACGTGCGACCAGGGGCTGTCGCGCGAGATCCCGTACGGCGTCACGCCCGTCTCGAGCAGCTCGGCCCGGCGCGTGTCGAGCTCGGAGAGCTCGTTCGTGCAGGTGCTGGACCAATCGAAGAGGTAGGACAGAAGGAGATAGGGCGACTCGCCGGCCAGCTCAGCGAGGCCGACGGTCTCGGACGTCGAGCGCCAGACCTGCACGTCCGGGATCGGATCGCCGACGCCGACGTCGCTCATGCTGGGACCGTCACTCCCGCCTCGGTCGCGTCGGAGATCTCCCTCGTCACCTCGAGGATGTCGCGGTTCGCGTTGAAGACCCGCAGCTGGCGGTCGGAGCCGTTGCCGCGGGAAAGGATGTCGCGGATGCCCTCGAGCTCTCGGTCGGAGCCGAGCTCGCGCGCGTGCGGCTCGATGTCGCGCAGGGCCCGCCGGATCAGCTGTGCGATCGGGACGCGGTTGCGGCGGCCGGTGGCGAGGTCCATCACCGGCGCCTCGAGGCCGTAGCGGGCGCCGAGCCACTTGTTCTCCGTCACCAGGATGCGGTGGTAGCTCGGTAGCTCCTTTCCGGCGTCGTAGAGCTCCGAGTAGTACTTCACGAGGCTCTGGACGTAGGCGGTGATGGCGACCGTCTCCTCGACGTGGGTGATGGCGTCCATTACCCGCACCTCGATCGTCCCGAATCGTGGGTGCGGCCTGACGTCCCACCAGATATGCGTGTAGTCGGCGATGCAGCCGGTCTTCTCGAGCTGACCGACGACCTCGGCGTAGTCCTCGTAGCCGCTGAAGCGGGGCGGCGGGCCCGAGCGCGGGAACGCCGCAAAGACCATCTGCCGGCTGGAGGAGAGCCCGGTCGGCTCGCCTCGCCAGAAAGGCGAGCTCGCCGAGAGCGCCAGCAGCTCGCTGAGGTGGACGAGGAGCGCGCTGATCAGGTGCACGGCCTTGTCCGCGTCGTCGACGGCGACGTGGATGTGGCACCCGAAGATGAGCTCGCGCCGGGCCACGTACTGCAGCTGGTCGACGAGGTTCCGGTAGCGGTCTCGCGCGGTGATCCGCTGGCGCTCGAAGAGGCTGAAGGGGTGCGTCCCCGCCGAGCCGACCCGGAGGCCCTGGCTGTGCGCCGCTTGGCTGACGTGCGACCGCAGGCGGCGGAGCTCATGGTCGATATCCGTGGCTGTCTTGCAGACCGGGGTTGAGATCTCCAGCACGGACTGCATCAGCTCAGGCCCGATGCGCTCGTCGAACTCCCCGTCCTGCGCGGCACTGAGGACCGTGTCCACGTGCTGGACCAGGTCGAATGTCTGCGGGTCGAGGAGCATGTATTCCTCTTCGACGCCGAGCGTGAACGGCTCCGACGCGCCGAACCGATGGTCGAGCACGCTCCCTCCCGCAGCAAACCCCTTGCCGGTGATGGAGGCGGGATAGATCTGCTTCATGGGAGCGACGAACTCTACTCCGACCCGTGTGGAAGAAGACAGGGGCGAGCCGCGTCACGTAGGGGACCCGCTTGGCGGGATTCCGGAAGGAGGAAGAGTGCGGCGCAGGCGCAGGGCTAGGGTTCTCAGGCGGCTCGCCCTCGGGTCCGCCGCGCTCGTCCTCTTCCGCGACCGGGCGAAGAGCTCCCGGCGTGCGACGCCCGCTGCGGCGGCCGCCCGATGACGGCCGCGGTCGCCCATCGAGGCGTCGACCCGACGCACACGCCGGTAGGCGCGGGCGGCGCGCTGAAGGCTACGCCGTTCGCGGCCTGGGCCGCGTGTCCGGCGCGGCACCGGAGCAGGTCGGCGCTTGCCTGACGGCCCCCAACACGGCGGCGGGCCCTTCGGGGCCCGCCTGTCTTTGCGACCATGGGGCGATGCAGCGCATCGCCCTACTCGCCGCGGTCTGCCTGCTCGCTGCCTGCGGCGGGGGCGACGGCGACTCCGCGGACCCGGCGACGACCGTCTCGGCTACCGGCACGACCATGGAGGAGGCTCCCGCCACCACCGAGGAGCAGACGACCACGGAGGAGGAGGATGAGGAGAGAGGGCCGCTCGTCGTGATCGAGACGGCCGACGGCGAGGTCGAGGTCCCGGTCGAGGTCGCCGACAGCCCCGAGGAGCGCGAGGTCGGGCTCATGAACCGCGAGTCGCTTCCGGCCGACGCGGGAATGATCTTCCTCTTCGACGAGGACTCCACGAGTGGCTTCTGGATGAAGAACACGTTGATCCCGCTCTCGATCGCATTCGCGGATGAGGAGGGCACGATCGTCAGCATCCTCGACATGGAGCCGTGCGAGGCGGACCCGTGCGAGATCTACGACCCGGGCGCGTTCTACAGGAGCGCGCTCGAGGTGAACCAGGGCGCCTTCGAGGACTGGGGCGTCCAGGTGGGGGACCGGCTCAGTCTGATTCAGTGACGACCGCCTCGGCCTCGATCTCGAGCAGCCAGCGGGAATCGAGGAGGGCGGCGACGACCACTGTGGTGTTCGCGGGGCGCACGTCCGAGAACGCCTCACCGTGGGCCTTGGCGAAGCCGTCGAAGGCCGACGCGTCGGTCAGGTAGACCCGGGTACGGACGACATCGGAGAGCGAGGCGCCCGCCTCCGCGAGCGCGTTGCCGACGATCTCGAGACAGCGGCGTGCCTGCCCGTAGGCATCCGGCGGCGGATCCGAGCCGTCGGCCATGATGGGCGCCGAGCCCGCGACGACCACCCTGTCGCCCACGCGCACCGCGCGCGAGTAGCCGACTACGGGTTCGTACGGTGACCCCGAGGAGACGGTGCGGCGCTCCACGCCTCTAGTATCGCCGACCGTGGAAGCGCTGGAGCAAGTCGACTCCTGGCCTGCGTCGACGGCCGCTGTCGCGGTCGTGACCCCTGCAGGCGTCGTCGCGGAGCGCGGCCCTACGGACGTGTCCCTTCGCTGGGCGTCGGTCACGAAGCTCTTCACCGCCTACGCGGTGCTGGTGGCCGCCGAGGAGGGCGTGCTCGACCTCGCCGACCCCGCCGGGCCACCGGGCTCGACCGTACGCCACCTGCTCGCGCACGCCTCCGGCCTCCCGTTCGAGGGCGGCACCCCGATTGCGCGGCCCGGCGAGCGGCGGATCTACTCGAATACGGGCTTCGACCTCCTCGGCGACCTCCTCGGCGAGCGGGCTGAGATGCCGTTCGGGGACTACCTCCGCGCCGCGGTGATCGAGCCGCTCGGGCTGGCCGGAGCCGAGCTGCGCGGGCGGCCGTCCGAGGGCATCTGGGGGACCCTCCGCGAGTTGTCCGCCTTCGGCCGCGAGCTGCTTGCGCCGACGCTCGTTGCGCCCGAGACGCTCGCTGAGGCGACCGCGGTCGCGTTCCCCGGCCTGGTCGGCGTCCTCCCGGGCATCGGCCGCCAGGAGCCGAACGACTGGGGCCTCGGTTTCGAGCTGAAGGACGCCAAGCGCCCGCACTGGACGGGCTCGGCGAACTCGCCGCGCACCTTCGGCCACTTCGGGGGCGCCGGGACGTTCCTCTGGGTCGACCCGGAGGCGCACGTCGCCTGCGCGTGCCTGACCGATCTGGAGTTCGACGAGTGGGCGCTGGCGGCCTGGCCGCCCTTGGCGGACGCCGTCCTCGCCGAGCTCGGCGGAGTACCCTAAGCGCATGGTCGAGTGGATCGTCATCGGGGTCCTCTACGCCCTCGGGCTGCTGTTCTTCCAGCTCCTCGGAGGGATCAGCGCTGCGGGGCGCGCGATCGAGCGCTGGGGGCGCGAGAGCTCGATCCGCCGCCTCGAGCGGAGCGGCCTCACGCCCGAGAGCTTCGCGCGCTCGCGCCTCCACCGCTGACGCGGCCGTCGCGGAGCTCGACGACGACGTCGGCGACGTCCAGCAGCAGCGAGTCGTGCGTGGCCACGATCGCCGAGACGCCCTCGCTCTGGACGAGCTCGCGGACGAGCTCCATGATCGTCAGGGCGTTGGCCGAGTCGAGCTGCGCGGTCGGCTCGTCCGCGATGAGCAGCTCGGGGCGGTTGGCCAGCGCCCTGCAGATGGCGACGCGCTGCTGCTCGCCGCCGGAGAGCTCGTAGGGGCGGTGGCCGGCCCGGCCGGCGAGGCCTACGAGCTCGAGCAGCTCGCGGACGCGGTGGTCGCGCTCTCCCGGGTCGACCTTGCGGAGGCGGAGCGGCACCTCCACGTTCTCTGCGGCAGTCAGGATCGGCACCAGCCCGAAGGACTGGAAAACGAAGCCGATCTTCTCCCGCCTCAGCTCCACGAGCGCGTCCTCGTTCTTCGCCGAGACCTCGTCGCCGTCCAGCCAGACCCGGCCCTCCGTGGGCCGGTCGAGCCCGCCGATCATGTTCAGAAGGGTTGTCTTGCCGGAGCCCGAGCGACCGTGGAGGACGGTCAGCTCCCCACGCGGCAATCGGAGGTCGACGTCCCGGAGCGCGGGCACGGTGCGGCCTCCGGCCTCGAAGTCGCGCCCGAGCCCTTCCGTCACGACGACGGGGCGGTCATTCATCCCGGGTCTCCTCCGTCTCCCTTGGCCGGTCGGGCCAGACGCCGACGTGGTCGGTCTCGAGCGCCAGCCGCACGCGCCGCTCGAGCTCAAGCGCGTCGACATACTCGCGCGGCAGCTGGAGCCTGCCCGCTCGGTCGAGGAGCGCGAACTCCTCGGCGATCACCCGATGCTCGCCGTCGGCGTCGAGCGCCGCGCGCCTGACGGTTTCCGTGCTGGTGCGCCCGTCCCGGATGGCGATCGTGCGGTCGACCTGCGTCGAGACGAGGGGATCGTGGGTGAGCACGATGACGGTGACCCCAAGGGCCTTGTTGATCCCGCGGAGCACGCCGAAGAGCTCCTCCGCCGACTCGGTGTCGAGCTCGCCGGTCGGCTCGTCGGCGAGGAGCACCTGGGGGCGATTGGCCAGGGCGATGGCGATCGCGACGCGTTGTTGCTCGCCCCCGGAGAGCTGGTGCGGGCGGTGCGCGGCCCGCTCGGGCATGCCGACGAGCTCCAGGAGCTCCCCGGAGACGTCATGGCGATCCCGGCCGCCCATCCCGCCGAGGATGAGCGGAAGCTCGACGTTCTCCGCGGCTCCGAGGTACGGGACCAGGTTTCGCGCCGTCTGCTGCCAGACGAACCCGACCACCTCGCGCCGGTAGATCGTCCGCTCCCGCGCGGTCAAGGACGCCAGGTCGAAGCCGGCGACGCGCGCGGCGCCCGCGGTCGGTGTATCCAGCCCGCCGAGGATGTTCTGGAGCGTCGACTTCCCGCTTCCGGACGCGCCGACGATGGCGATCAGCTCGCCGGCCTCGACGAGAAGGTCGAGGCCCTGGAGGGCGACCACCTCGAGGTCGGCCACCTTGTAGATCTTCACGAGATTGTCGCAGACGATCTGGCTCATCTCTCTCCCATTCTGAGGACACGGCTGAGACTGACGCGGCCCGCCGCGGCGGCGACGAGGGCGGTGACGGCGAGCGTGACGAGCATGAGCACGGCGATCAGGAGCACCGGCCCGAGGACGGCGGGGCGGAGGCCGGTCGGCTCTCCCCCCGCGAGCGCGCTGAGGTCGAGGCCGGGCTCGACGAGGTAGGCGAGGGCGACGCCCAGGAGGATCCCGAGCACGAGCGCCACGGCCACCGGTAGGCCGAGCTCGACCGCGGCGAGCCGGAGCACCTCGCGACGCGAGAGCCCGAGCGCGCGCAGGTAGGCGAGGTCGCGCACGCGTGAGCGTGCGCTGAGGAGTGGCGCGAGCAGAAGCGCGAGGACGGCATAGGTGGCGGCGACGGCGAGCCCGGCCCTCAGCACGGCCAGCACGTCGGTGTTCAGCGACGTGAGGCTCGTAGCGGCGACGCCGTCCTGCGCGGCGGCGAGGCTGGCCGCCATCGTCGCCGTGAACGCTCCGGACAGGGCGGCGAGCAAGACGACGACGAAGGGCGCGGCGGCGACGGACGGCTGCCGGGCGAGGCGGCGGACGCCGAGCGTCGGCACGAGGTCACGGCGCGAGGAGAGACCGCGGGCGAGGCCGCGCAGGGGGAGGGGGTAGAGTCGGAGCGCGAGGAGGCTAACCGCCAGCCCGACGAGGATCGGAACGGCCGCGAGGAACGGATCGACGCCGGTCTCGCGGGAAAGCCCGCGCCGGCGCAGGAGGTACGCCCCTGCGATCGCCGCGACGATCACGAGCGCCTCGACTGCGAGCCGAAGCGACGAGTTCGGTTGCACCGGGGCGTCGTCCCTCCCCCGCGCGGTGAGCGCCCTCCGCGCCGGGCCCAGCGCGAGCGCCGCAAGGAGACCGCCGGCCGCGAGCGCGAGCGCGAGGACCAGGAGTACGGGCAGGAGGCTCGGCGGCCTCCCAACGACCAGCGTGGCCAGGGCGTAGCCGAGCAGGGCGGCCGGAATCGCGACGAGGACGCCCTCGGCCGCCTGAGTCGCGAGCGTCTGGGGCAGCGAGCCGCCGCGGCTGCGGAGGAGGGTGATCGTCTCCGCCCTCCGCTCGGCCGCCAGCGCGCCCAGAACACCGAGCACGGTCAGGGCGACCGCCAGGAGTGAGATTCCCCCGACCGCGAGCACGGTCGCCGCCGCCCCGCGATCGGTCTCGTACCGATCGAGGATGCGCGCGAGCCCGGTCCGGACGCCGAAGCCGAGACGCTGGCCGAAGGTCGTCTCGCCGAACACGGCGTCGATCTGTCGGAGGTCGGCGGCAAGCTGCCCGACGTCGCTTCCCGCCACGGCCTCGGGATCGACGACGTGTCGCCATTCGTAGCGAAGGGGCGCCGGATCGACGCCCGCCAGGAGCTCGTTGTACGCCCCCTTGTCGGCGAGGGCGTACCCGTAGACGAGGCGTGCGGTCTCGGTGTCGCGGATCGCGGCCTTGCCCAGGCGCGACTCGCGCACCCAAGCCCCGTCGCCGGGGCGGCCTTCGAGGATGCCGGTCACGTCGAGCGAGAGGTAGCGCCGCTCCGACACGGGCACGTCACGCACGAGCGGGTCGTCCGGGGCGGGGAGGACGTAGAGGCGGTCGCCGAGCCCGACCGAGAGCTGCTCGGCCATCGTCGCCGAGAGCGCGATCTCGAGCCCGGTGGCGACACTCTGCTCGGGGAACGGGAGCTCGACCGGGTCCGCCCGGTCCACCGGCAGGGATCCCTGCGCCGCCCGCACGTGGTCCTCCGCGTCCTGGATCTGGCGAAGCGTGAGGTAGCGCGTCGTGCCCGCGGGCTCGGCCCCTCCGGGAGGAGCGACGATGACGTAGCGGAGCGTCTCGACGGACGCCGTCCCGTCGTCGATGACCGCGCGGACGGACGCCGGCAGCCGCTGCTCAAACTCCGCTCCGGCCGCGATCACACCCGCTGCCGGGTCCTCACCGGCCTCGGCCTCGATTCGCCCGGCGCCGGCGATGGACAGGTTTCGCTCGAGCGGGTGCGCCGTGGCCACCAAGCTCTCGAGGCTGTCCGTGGCCATGAGGTCGAAGAGCTGGGGCGCAAGGGCGAGGAGGAACGCCGTCGCCCCGGTGGCGACGAACAATGCCGCGGCGAAGAGCGGGTCCGAGCGCAGTCTCCTCCGCGCCAGGACGAAGGGCGCCCATGCGGCGCGCACGAGGCTCACGCTCCTTCTCCCGTCCGGAGGGCGGACCCGAGCGCAAGGCGGCGCAGAAGCAGGAGCTGGACGGCAAGGACGACGAGCAGGGCAGCGGCGAGGCTGCCGGCGAGGAGGCCCACGGTCTGCCACGGTACGTCGACCACGACCTCCGGGAACGGTCGCCCGCCCTCGTCCGCCAGGGAGACGAACGGGAGCACGAGCCAGGCGACCAGCGCTCCGAGCGTCAGCCCGGCGAGAAGGGAGAACGCGGCCGTCAATCCACCCTCGAGCGCCAGCCAGCCGGACAGCTGACGCTCGGAGAGGCCGAGCGAGCGAAGCACCGCGAACTCCGTGGTCCGCTCGGCGGTGGACACGGCCGCGCTCACGCCGAAGCCGACGATGGCGAACACCGCGGCGGCGACGAAGCCGAGCCAGAGCGCCCCGCTGATGCCCAGCGCCACCGGGTCGCGCGTGAGCCGGTCCTCGACGCCGGCGCGGTCGACGACGTCCGAGCTCGAGAACGGCGGGGCCCGAAGCGCGGCGGCGACTGCCCGCTCCCGGCCGGGGGCGGCGTCGATCAGCCACTGGTCTGGAAGCCTCACGGTTCCCCCGCCGAAGTAGGTGGCGGCCAGATACGTGCGGAGGTCAACGACGACGCCCCCGCCGGGCGGAAGTGTCGGGAAGCCGTGCACCGACTCCGTCAGCGCGAGGCGGGGCTCGTCCTGTTCCAGGGCGATCGTGTCTCCGACCTCCGTCCCCGTGAGCTCCAGGAAGCCGTCCGTCGCCACCGCCGGGAGCACCTCGGGCGCCTCGGTCGGTCCGGGCCGGGCGGAGAAGGTCACAGCCCCTCCGACGGAGATGGCGGCGCCGCTGGCGAAGTCGAGCTCGAGCACGGGCTCTCCGCTGGTGCGCACGGCCAGCACCTCCGGCGACGAGAACGCGTCCTGGAGCTCGCTGGCCTCCACGAGCCAGCCCTCCTCCGCCGTCGGGACGGGGCTGGAGTCGCTCTCGATCGCGTCGATCACGAGGGTTCCGCGCTGGGATTGGCCGATCGGCGCGTCGAGGCCGAGCTCGACGGCGACCAGGGAGAGCGGATAGGCGGGAGCGCCCCCGTCGCCGCCCAGCGGCGCCCGGAGGCGGTGCGCCTTCCCGTCGGTGCGAAGCGTCCCCGCCGGCACCCGATGGAGGAGGCCGTCGGCGTCCTGGAGGACCAGCGCCACCCTCGACGACATCGTGCGCCTGGGCAGCCCGAAGGCGCCGATGGCGTCGTCGAGCGGCTCGACCGAGATGCTTGCCGTCAGCTCGATCCGATCGGGCTCGCCGGGGAGCTCGAGGGACGCCAGCTGCGGCCGCTCGGCCGCCAGGGGCGCGGTCAGCTCGGTGAGCGGGCGGTTCCCGGCGAGGTCGGGGCGGATGCCGACGACGTCCGCGACGCGGGAGGCGTCGGCCGCGAGGAGCGTTGCCGTCTCGCCCGAGATCGCCAGCGGCTGCTCGACCGCGGGGAGAGCGGCCTCGACCCCGGTGATCTGGGAGTAAGCGGCGGCGAGGTGCCGCGCCGGGATCGCGCCCGTCCGCTCGTCCGGCAAGGCTCGCACGTCCGCGCCAGAGTCGTAGGCGGCGCGATCCTCCTGCGAGCGCAGCCACGTGCTCGAGTACGCGGAGGCGAAGAAGCCGATCGCGACGGCGAGCGTGAGCAGGACCGCCGCGCGCGCGTAGCGCGCGGGCCTGCGGGCGACCTGGCGGGTCCCCAGGGGCGCCACGAGGCCGCGCGCCGACGCAGCCGCGCGCTCGATCAGGGCCCCTGCCGCCGGGACGACGCGCAGCGCGAGCAGCGCCCCGGCCAGCAGGCCGAGTGCGGGCGCCGCCACGAGCAGGGGGTCGACCCCGAGTCGCCCGCGAACGGACTCGACCAGGGGGCCCTCGTAGCGCCTGAGCTGCCAGTAGGCCAGGACCGCGAGCGCGACGAGCACGAAGTCGAGACCGGCGCGCTGGACGATCCCGCGGGCCTGCGGCCTCCCTTGCTCCTGCACTGAGGCCGTCACCGTGGCGGAGCGAAACGCAGGCACGGCGAGCCCGACCGCGCAGAGGACGCCGGCCACGGCCGCCAGGGCGTACGACGCGATGCCGACCTGCGGCTCCAGCTCGAGGCCGACGTCGGCGAGTGGCCCCACGTGGTTCAGCGCCCGCAGCGAAAGCGCGGCGAGCCAGGGCGCGGCGAGGACGGCGGGGACGGCGAGCATGGCGCCCTCGGCGAGCGCGAGCAGGCCGACCTCTCCGCGACTCGCTCCGCGTGAGCGGAAGACCGCCGTCTCGAGGCCGCGGCGGTCGGCGAGCAGGCCGGCGAGGAAGAGGAGCGCCGCCCCCGCCAGGACGGCGAGCTGGACCGACGGGATGAGGACGCCCGAGCGGGAGACGAGGAGCGCACGGTCCGCCCTTTCCAGCAGGGCCGGGAGACCGGTCTGCACGGTGAGCGCGTCGACGGACCCCGCGGTCAGCGCGTCCTCGAGGCCCTCCAGCCGTCGCTGCAGGCCGTCGACCTCGTCGACTCCGATCTCCTTGATCCTGGGCGCGGCTCGCCAGCGCGCTTCGACGTCGCGTTCGGCAAGGCCGAAGAAGGTCTCCTCGCTGACGACGAGGGGCCCGAAGGTCGTGAAGCTGATCGACTCGCGTCCGTCGAGCTCGAGGGGGCTCTCGCCCCAGAAGGGATCCGTGGCGTCGTCGACCCGGTAGACGCCCGAGACGCGGACCAGAACCTGCACATCGTCGTCCACGACGGACGTGACCGCGAGCGTGTCGCCGGCCTCGAGCCCGAGCGCCTGCTCGGCGCCCTCCGAGAGCGCGGCCTCGGCGCTTTCACCGGCCGATTCGGCCGGCCAGGACCCGGAGACGAGAGTGGCGTGGTCCGCGAGGTCGTCGTAGTAGCCGAAGACCGTGAGGCCGTCCGCCGGGACGCCGGGGAGCGCGGGGAGGGCGAAGGACTCGGAGAGGCCGCTGCGGTAGATGATCGCGCCGTCGGGCCCGAAGGCGCTCTCGACGGCCCGCGTGACACGGCCGTCCCCGGCGGCGTAGTCGGGCGCGGCGAGGTGGTCCGAGACGGCGACCGTGACCTCGTACACGGGCGCGTTCGCGAGCGTGCGCTGGAGCCCGCTGGAGGCCAGGGCGTCCGCGTAGACGGGGCCCGATGCGAGCAGCGTCGTGGCGAGCAGGGTGATCAGGAACGCAGCGGCGACGACGATCCAGTCGTGTGCGGCACGCCTGCCGACCACCAGCCATGCCCCCGGCGAGAGCGGGTTCACGGCCGAATCACCGATCCGCTTCCGATCGCGTCTCCTTCTCCGCCCCCGCCCGGAGCAGGCCCCGCACCACCTCCGTCGCGGAGCCGTCCACGGCTAGTTAGACGGCTTCGGACACACCCAGTTAGGGGGCGACGATCGCGTCGTAGGCCGACCGGTCGCAGGCAGCCACTGCGGCCGGCGTCAGCGCCCGCACTCGTCCGGAGGCGCGGTCACCGGGGTGGAGGATGCCCTCCGGGCCGCTCACGAGCCCGCTGAGGACGACCGCGAACCGGTCGCCCGCGTCGAGCTCCTCGCCCGCGCCGAGCTCGTGGCGCTCCATCTCGCGGGCGAGCCTCGTCAGCATCTCTCCGGGAAGCGTCGACAGCTCGGCGACGCGGGCCAGCTCGTGCACGGTCGCCGCGTGGTGCCTCATTCGCTGTCCCCTCCGTCGCCGGGCGGGTGCCGTTTCGACGTCCGCATATAGGCTCGATCCTAGTGGCAACCTCCGGCCAGCTCGCGGAGTGGCGCACCTGCCCCCGCTGCCAGAGCACGCTCGAACATGCGGGGCGGTCCGTGCGCTGTCCCACGTGTGGGCTCGAGGAGTACGCGAACCCCGTTCCGACCGCGAGCGCGCTCGTTCGCGACGACGAGGGCCGCATCCTCCTCGCACGGCGCGCAGGCGAGCCGGGCGCCGGCCTGTGGGATTTGCCCGGCGGCTTCCTGGACGAGGGTGAGGAGCCCCTCGCGGCGCTGCGGCGCGAGCTCCGCGAGGAGACCGGGCTCGAAGCCGAGCCGGGAGCGTTCCTGGGCGGCATCCCCGACCGCTACGGCGACGACGGGAACTGGACGGTGAACTTCTACTGGGAAGCGAGCCTGGAGGAGGGGGAGCCCCGGCCGGCCGACGACGTCGCCGAGCTGGCCTGGTTCCCCGCGGACCGCCTGCCCCCGCGACGGGAGTTCGCGTTCGCGAACACCGTCGAGATCCTCGAGCGGAACGGGGCCGTCCTCGTTGAGGAGGGCTCGGCGAAATGACGGCTATGCCGCCGGGCCGCGCTGCTCGCCCCGAGGGCTGCGTCCTCAGTCGCGCCCGTAGCTCGTTCGCTACGGGCGCTCCCTGCGTCCTTGCCCCGGAACGACCATCGCACCCCGGGGGCGAGCGACATTCCGCCAAGCTCTCTACGTGACGGGCCCGCTGCTCGCCCTCGCGGCGAGCCTGAGCTGGGGCCTCGGCGACTTCCTCGCCGGCCTCCGGGCCAGGCGGCTCCCGGTCCTGACGGTGCTCGTCGTCTCGCAGGCCGCGGGCGTGACGACGATCGCCCTCGTCGTCGCCGTCAGGGGCGAGGGACCTCCGTCGGCGGAGCATCTCGGCTACGCGGCGCTGGCGGGCGCCGCGGGAGCGGTCGGGCTCGCGGCCTTGTATCGGGGCCTTGCGGTCGGCTCGATGAGCGTCGTCGCGCCGATCTCCGCCACGGCGGCGGTCGTCCCGGTCGTCTTCGGCGTCCTCACGGGCGAGCGCCCGAGCCCCCCCAGGGGATAGGGATCGCGCTGGCCGTCGTCGGCGTCGTGCTCGCCTCACGGTCGCGTGGGTTGGACGGTCGCGGCCGCGCCGTCGCCGAAGGAGCCGGGCTCGCGCTCGTTGCCGCCCTCGCCTTCGGCCTCCTCCTGGTGGCGCTCGGGGAGGCGAGCGAGGGCGACGCGCTCTGGGCGACGCTGGGGATGCGGGCTGCCTCGTTCAGCCTGGTCGTCGTCACCGCCTTCGTCCTCCGCCCGAGCTTCGCGCTCGCCGAGCGCGATCTCTCGGTCCTCGTGCTGATCGGAATCCTCGACACGGCGGGTAACGCGCTCTTCGCGCTCGCGACGACCGAGAGCCTCCTCAGCCTCGTGGCCGTGCTCGGGCAGCTCTATCCGGTGGTGACGGTGCTCCTCGCGCGGATCCTGCTCGGCGAGCGGCTTTCGCCCGTTCAGGGAACCGGAGTCGTCGGGGCGTTCGCCGGCGTGACTCTGATCACCGCCGGGTAGGCGAACGAACCACGAGGGTTCGGCGAAATGACGGCTGTGCCGAGCGACATCCCGCCAAACCCTCCTATCCGGACGGCCAGGAACGATAGGCCGAACGGCCTATACAGCCCTCGCGTCCG